>Ga0116144_10001822_pt1 | contig 24338 bp, 17 predicted proteins | sample AD_UKC035_MetaG_FD_89746 | JGI IMG/M metagenome (GOLD analysis project Ga0116144, IMG submission 89746) | Active sludge microbial communities of municipal wastewater-treating anaerobic digesters from USA - AD_UKC035_MetaG | ecosystem: Engineered > Bioreactor > Anaerobic > Digestate | place: USA...
AAACATCGAATCCGATAAATTTAAAGTTTGTTTAGAATATCATATTGGAAATTGTAAAGGACCTTGTCAGGCACATCAGGATGAGCAAGACTACAACCAATCTATAGAAGAAATAAAGCAAATTTTAAAAGGCAACCTCGCTTCCGTTAGCGACTTGTTACGCAATAAAATGGATCAATATGCGGCTTCATTTGAATATGAGAAAGCACAAATTGTAAAAGAAAAGATTAACATTTTAGAAAACTATCGGTCCAAATCAATTGTAATTAGTCAGAGCATTGACGAGTTGGATGTCGTAATGATGATTAGCGATGAAGATATCTCAGTTGCCAATTGTTTGCGTTTGGCGCATGGTGCAATCATACAATCGCATACCATTGAAATAAAATCGAAGATGGAAGAAACTCCGGCAGAAATATTGTCAATGGCTATTGCAGAATTAAGAGGAAGGTTTAATAGCAAAAGCAATGAAGTGATTGTTCCTTTTTTACCCGATGTAGATTTTCCAGATGTTACATTTACCATTCCTCAACGAGGAGAAAAAAGACATTTGTTATTGTTGTCTGAAAAAAACATTCGACAATACATGGAAGAGTTGCGATTAAGAAAAGAGAAGGCCAATCCGGGATTAAAAACACAACGTCTTTTAGAAACCATTCAAAAAGATTTGCGCTTAAAAGAGTTGCCATATCATATTGAGTGTTTTGACAATTCAAATTTTGCAGGCAGCGAAGCGGTAGCGGCCATGAGTGTTTTTAAACAGGCAAAACCCAGTAAAAAAGATTATCGTCATTTTAATATTCAAACGGTACAAGGGATTAACGACTTTGCCTCTATGGAAGAAGTTATCTATAGGCGATATAAACGGTTGAGTGAAGAGTCTGCTCCCTTGCCACAATTGATTGTGGTGGATGGCGGTAAAGGACAATTATCAGCTGCGGTTAAGAGTTTAAGGAAATTGAATTTGTACGGAACAATTGCCATTATTGGCATTGCCAAACGATTGGAAGAAATATATTTTCCGGACGACAGCGTTCCGGTATATCTTGACAAGAGAAGCGAAACACTAAAAATAATTCAACAACTCCGCGATGAAGTACATCGCTTCGGCATTACCCATCATCGGAAAAAGCGAAGCAAGAAAATAGAAAACAGTGAGTTGCTAAAGATTGAAGGAGTAGGACGGAAAACCATGGAAGAGTTGCTTAAACATTTTAAAAGCGTTAAAAAAATTAAGGAAGCAAGTGTAGAAGAATTATCTTCTGTTTGTGGAGAAGCTCGAGCTATAAAAGTATCCGACTACTTTAATCAAAACAAACTATCCGAATAATATTTTAAAGTAGAACGAAGGTTCTTTCAATCGTGCTTTAATATCAAAATCCGTCATCATGGCCGAAATGGTATCACGCAGTTCTTTATTGCGCGAAGCCTTTTTGGCAACCTTGTTAAACAGCCACGGATATTTTAATAAGGATTGCATGGTAGTGCTTAGCTTTAACTCTTTTCCAATTTTAGAAAATAGTTTTTGATCGTATGCTTTGGTTCTTGTTGCAGAAAAATTGTTTTCGTTCAAACACGAGATACTTTCTTCAGCACTCATGATGCCACTTCGCATGGCATTTCCTATTCCTTCTCCTGTAAATGGATCGATCAAACTTGCAGCATCCCCAGCCAAGAAATAGCGGTCGCCAGAAACCTTCATTCTTTTCGACCCCAATGGCAAACCAAATCCTTTTATTGGATCAACCTGCATTGCATTTTTAAATCGATTTTTTAATGATTCATTATTTTGAATCGAGTCCAATAGTAAGGACGAGAGATTGATTTTCTTTTTTCCAATCACATCACTACGAATACCGGCTCCCACATTGCAAAGATTATCGCTTAGCGGAAATATCCAAAAGTATCCGGGGAGGTATTCATTTAAAAAGTGCAGCTCGATATAATTGCCCTTGCCTTCCATTTCTACATTGGAATAATAAGATCGGACACCGCCAATAAAGCATTTCTTGTCTTGCTTATATCCTGAAATCTTCTTTCCGAAAACCGATTGGGCTCCGGTACTTACAATAATTATTTTCGATTCTATTTTGGTTTTATCTTCCAACTCAACCCCAACACCTTGTTCAGAAATATTTACTTCCATCGCCTTTTTGCCCGTAATGCATTTTATGCTATGAAATTTATTCAATGCATTAAAAAGTAAGTCATCAAAATCAATCCGCTTACAAACATAACCAGCGGCCTCTCCATCGTATGGCGAATCTGGGTTGAAAGGAATGTCAAGAGGAATGCCTGAAGGAGAAACAAAACGAACACCATAGGAAGGCAATGCTTTAGAAAAGGAACTGAGCGATGAGAACAAATCTTCATCCAAACGCGTCATCATGGTTTTAACGTATCCGCTAAGTCCATCTCCGCAGATCTTATCGCGAGGAAAAACGGCTTTGTCCACCAACACACAATCTACTCCAGCCTTCCCAAGCGTATACGCTGCGCTGCAACCTGCCGGCCCTGCTCCAATAATTAATACTTCTGTTTTCATTTTTTTCTGTAGCGAATTAAATGTACAGAAAGGCATCTGAAAAATAAAACACTTTCATATTGTTGATACAAAGTTATCGTCAACAAATATTAAATAGTGCTTGGATGTATCTTTGCAAAAAGAGCGTTATGAGTTTTAAGGAAATAGCCACAGTTACAATGATCCTATTCGCGGTCATTGACATTATAGGATCGGTGCCGGTGATCATTGACATACGACAAAAGGCAGGATCCATAAAAGCAGAGAGAGCCACTTTAGTAGCGATGGGAATTATGTTTGGCTTTTTATTTTTAGGAGAGTCAATTTTAAAATTAATAGGGATTGATATTTCATCTTTTGCTATAGCCGGAGCATTTGTTTTGTTTTTGTTGGCTCTTGAAATGATATTGGGCATTCGATTGCACAAAGATGAATTACCTGAAACGGCTGCGGTTGTACCCATTGCATTTCCTATAATTGCAGGAGCAGGCACTATGACTACTTTACTTTCACTACGTGCTGAGTTCGAAAGTTTTGCTATTATCATTGGAATTGTAATTAATATGGCTTTAGTGTATTTGTGTTTAAGAAATTTGGGATTCATAGAAAAGAAATTAGGAAAAGGAGGAATCGGAATTACTCGTAAAGTTTTTGGGTTCATTCTGTTGGCTATTGCGGTGAAACTTTTTCGAACCAATGTCGGCCTTTAATCGATGATATATATTTATACAGATGGCGCAGCCAGCGGCAATCCAGGTCCAGGAGGGTATGGAATAATTTTGCAATCGGGAGAAAACTACAAAGAGATTTCAGAAGGTTTTAGGCGAACTACTAATAATCGAATGGAATTGTTGGCGGTAATTGTTGCATTGGAATCGCTAAAAAAGGAAATGCTGACGGTAACCGTTGTTTCCGATTCAAAATATGTAATTGATGCCGTTCAAAAAGGATGGCTATTTGGTTGGGAGAAAATTCATTTTAAGAAAAAGAAAAACGAAGATTTATGGCGCAGGTTTTTAGTGGCCTATCGCAAACACAAAGTTTTGTTTAAATGGATTAAAGGACACAATCAACACCCACAAAACGAAAGATGTGATGAGTTGGCTGTTGCCGCATCACAAAGTCAAAAACTTTTAATTGATCAGGGCTACGAATCTGGAATGTACAACTAATCAATTTGCTGCCTCATAGACCTTTTTAACTCTTTCGTTGCTTTCTTTTTCTGCCAAGCGCTTAAGCAGCAATGCGTATAGATCTATATTTTTTTTCAATGTATCATTCTCAAGTAAGAATTCGGTTTTGCTTTGTTGCATGGTTAACTTTTCCTGCATATTGTTTTTAATGCTTATCAATCCCTGAGCGGCAGGTATTTTTAAGAACCAAGGTTCTGCATGTTCAGCCACTTTTTCTAATATGGGCATAGCTTCGGCCGTTCGGTTTATTAAATCGGAAAGTACATATTTGTTCAAGCTTTGTGTTAAACCAAAAATTGAAAATCCATTGTTGCGTTCAAGTGCAGTGGCGAAGAAATTCATTTTTCCTTCTATGTCTTTGTTTGAAAAGATTCCTGCAAGAACAGGATCGTATGCCTTGTCGTTTAATTGTTCAAATTCATTCGCAATGCGCAGACCTTCTTCTTCATCTATATCGAATACAATTTCTATCGCTGTTCCTGAAACCGTATAACTCGAATCGTAAATGCATTGTTTGGCCAAAACGATAAGCGATGAGTCAATAAATGATTCCTTCAATTGGTTTAAAGCAGCAGTGCGCACCCATGCTTTATCATCGCCAATAGCCATTCTGTTTAAAGTGCTCTTCAGTTTATCGCCCATAGATGAGGCCCATTTACTACTTGCAACAACGGCTTGTTTTCTGATTTGACTATAAGAATCGCTTAAGGCATTGTATATTAAATTACCAGCTTCTTCGTCTTGACTATAGGACTTTTTTATTTTCTGGACCGCATCATATTTATCTAAGAACAAGGACGAATATTGCAATATGTTTTTCCATTCCTCTTTGCTGTATTTAATATTTATGTCTCCCAATAACATGCGCTCGGCATCAATCAGAACAAGGTCGGGATGGCTTGCTTGGCTTAAGCGAATGCGTTGGTCGCGCTCGCTAAAAACAATGCGATGACGCACTTTATTCCCGTCTTTATACACATCAATATCTATAGGCAAACGATAAGTAGGCCAATCTTTTGTTTGTTCTTGTTTGCAATGAACTACAATTTCTTTGTTGGCTTCATCGTAAGAATGTTCAATAGTGAGTTCAGGATGTCCTTCGCGTAAAAACCACTGATCGAAAAACCAATTCAAGTCTTCGCCACTTATTTCTTCAAAGGCTAATCGAAGCTGATGTATTTCAACCGTCTTAAATTTGTTTGTTTCTAGATATAAATTCAATGCGGCAAAAAACACATCGTCTCCGGTGTATTTGCGCAGCATATGCAATACATGTCCACCTTTCTGATAGGAAAATACATCAAACATATCCTCACGCGAGTCGTAATGATATCGGATCAGAGGTACTTGTTTTTGTTTTGCGCCACTGAGATATTGATTCAGATTGTTGTTTAAATTATAGTCGGCATGAGCACGTCCGTATTTATGTTCATTCCACAAATACTCTCCATAGGTAGCAAAGGCTTCATTCAAAGGAATATTCGACCAAGATTCGCAAGTAACTAAATCGCCAAACCAATGGTGAAACAGTTCGTGCGATATAACATCTTCAAAATCACCATCCAATCGTTCACGATCACTTTGATGCATGAATTCTCCAAAGATTACCGCTGTAGCGTTTTCCATAGCGCCCGATACATAATCGCGAACCACCACTTGTGAAAATTTTTCCCAAGTATAAGGCACACCTAAAATATTGGAAAAGAATTCCATCATCTCAGGAGTGTTACCGAATATGTTTTTTGCATAAACAGCATATTCCGGCTCAACATAATAATCAACATTCAATGTTCTCCACAAGTCTTTCTCAATGTGGTATTTTCCAATAGCCATCATGGTCAAGTAAGGTGCTGCTGAAACATTTTGTTTCCAATAATCGGTACGTGTTCCATCGTTATTGTTAACCTGCGAAATCAGTAATCCATTGCTCAACGTGGTATAAGCCGTGTCGATCGTTATGCTGAGTTCTTGTGTAAGTCTCTCATTAGGCGAATCGATGGTAGGAAACCAAACACTGTTCGACTGTGTTTCACCCTGGGTCCAAATTTGTGTGGGTTTGTTTTTTTGTATTCCACTCGGATTAATAAAGTACAATCCTTTGTCGCTTACAATGGCATTACTTCCTCCTTCTTTCAATTCATCGGGCTTTGCTATATAATCAATGTAGATTTCATAAACTTCATTCCGTTTGTACGCTCGATCCAATGCAATTAGAATCGAGTCGTTGTTATAGGTATAATTCAAATTAAAACGACTATTGTTTTTAATCATGGATACTTCTTTCAATTCCATTCCCCGTGCATTTAAAATCAAAGTACTTACTGGATTAAAGTAAGGTTTAATGCGAAGCGTAGCATTGCCATAGAGATATTTCTTTTCGAAATCAAATCGCACATTTAGCTTATGATGGAGAATATCGTTGCTAAGTGTATTGGATGCTTGATAGAAAGGTTGTTCTACTGTACTATCATCTATATTGGTAACTGATGTTTGATGGTTCAGCGTTTGTGAAGTTTTGCAAGACCAAAAGAAAATGCTAAGAGCTAACAAAAATGTAAATCGTTTCATAAAAGAGAATTTAATGCAAGTTAAATGCGAGCACAAAGAATTGAATAAACTATAAAAAATACTAATGTTTTATCTGATTAAAGTACAGAATTAACTCAACTGATCGGCCAATAGTCTCATTTCAACGGAAGGCGACATTCGCTCGTATAATACGCGATACACTGCAGAACAAATGGGGAGATGTACTTTATACGAATCATTTACTTGTTGAATACATTTGCTTGCATAATAACCTTCAGCAATCATGTTCATTTCCATCATGGCCGATTTTACCGAGTAGCCTTTACCAATCATAGTTCCAAACATACGGTTACGACTAAATTGTGAATAGGCGGTTACCAAAAGATCGCCTAAATAAGCAGAGTCTTTTATGTCGCGTTCAATCGGATGTACCGCATCAATAAAGCGTTTAATTTCTTGAATTGCATTTGAGATTAATACCGCCTGAAAATTATCTCCATAGCCCAAGCCGTGAAATATACCCGATGCCAGTGCCATTATGTTTTTCATTACGGCAGAATATTCGGTTCCAAATATGTCATCCGATATGCTTGTTTTAATATAACGGCACGTGAGCAGATAAGACATCTCAGCTGCGTGTCCGGTATGCTGACAGGCTACAGTTAAATAGGACAATTTTTCAAGGGCAACCTCTTCGGCATGACAGGGTCCGGTAATTACACCAATTCTATCGTATGGAATATCCAATTGTGAATTCAGATAGTCGGCCATAATTAAGTTGTGTTCAGGAACAATTCCTTTTACTGCCGAAAAAATCTTTTTGTCTTTAAAAACAGCCTTATCGATCGATTGAAGCGAGCTCATCACAAATGCACTGGGAATAGCGATTATCACCAAGTCAGCGTCCTGCAAACAGGTTTCAATATTGCTAAAGGCGTTTATCTTTGAAAGATCTAGATGTACGTCCGTCAAATATCTGGGATTCCTTTGAGTCTTTTTTATTTGTTGAACAGATTCTTCGTTTCGAACCCACCAACGAATGCTACAATCTTTTTCAGAAATGATTTTTATTAAAGCGGTTGCCCAGCTTCCGCTTCCTAATACAGCTATTGTTGCAGGCGATGGCATTGAAAAGTCTTATTGGTCTGCAAAGGTACGTTTATCTATAAAACGCATTAGGGCTTAACAAAAGTTTTAGTAGCCAACTTTTTATTATTTAAAACATCGTCTATACGTATTAAATAACCACCCGATGAAAGAGAATGTGTATTAAAAGAAAAGGAATTTTTTCCAGTAGCTAATCCACCGCGATAAAGGGTATGTATCAATGCTCCCTTCTGATCATAAAGATTTACTACTACAAAACCTTTTGATGTTAATTCAAAATCAATGCTCAATCGTTCGCTTACCGGGTTAGGATACACGCTTAATAGTTCAAGTTCCGTTTCAGTATAGTTTATACCTGCGGCAGGGTTTGAACTCAATTCAGCAATCCAAGTTCTGGTTTGATGATTGGCTATGGTGTAACTACCGGCCATCCAAACTTTCTCTGGTTCATTGTATTTGGTATGACATCCGGTATAATCTCCCCATCGCTCGTTTCCGGTTATCATGTTGGTGTATGATTGTCCGGCCTTCACTATAGTGAGGGGTGAATAAGTTCCATCGTAAAGCAGTGCAGCACTGCCCGGAAAATCATTGCTGCCAGAATACAAAACGCTAATGATGCAACGATCGTCTCCAACTCCATTTCCGGCCCACGCTATATTGGGATACGCCAAATCATAAGGCGAACTGGTATAGGTTTGAGTACTTAGCGTTGCTTGTGGTCCATTCAAATCGATGATGCCATGATAAATTCCATCCAAACCACTGGCGGTATCAAGGGTAGAAGCAACAAATTGTATTTTATTATTCTCTAATAATGCCCCAAGATTTCTGGCATCGTTAACAATTAATAAATCAGTGCTGGGTTGATCGGCTAAAGCGGGCATATGATAGGATGTATTTCCGATGAGCGGAGTTATATTGATCAATTGATTGGGCGCGTTTATAGTATCACTTATTTCAATTAGAAATGTAGTATCGTTGCCGGTGGTAAAATTTCGATTTGAAACAAAATACATGTTCGGCCCATAGAGCGTGCTTCCACCTTTTACCGGACATAAATTTCGCAAGGGCTCATTATTGAATTTAATGTTATGATGCAAAAGGGGGTTGAGCAAAGCCCCACCATATCCTTCCTGTTTATTCACTTGCCAAATAACCGTTTCATTAAAACCTGTTTGCCAACTCGAATCGGGGTATAAGAGATTTACGGTTATAAATACTTCGCTATTACTAACAGATACCATTGGAAAGTCGGTCCATAAACCATTGTTGAGTGGATTACCAGGCAAAGCGTAAAAATTCCAAGTACCATAACTGCTATTACTTTGCGAAAAGCCTAGTAAAATATTACTTGTGGTATCGGTAAATCCATTTAAGCAAACAAAAACAAATCGATCCGATTGTGGATCATAAATTACTTTGGGATCAAACTCTTCAGAAGCAAGACCTAAAGAAGTAGCTAAAGAATGTAATGTGTAGCTTCCATAATTTTGTCCACTGATCAAATTTTTAGAGTAAATCATTGAGTTGGTTACAGAACACGTAATGTCACCATTAGAAACGGCCATATCATTATCGTTGGGCACTCTGAAATTAAAGGCATTCCCTATAAAATTGCGCAGCATCACAGGAGGGTTTGCAGCCCATTTTTGATTGGAGTTGTTATTGGCAGTTTCGTGTTTGTTTGTTCGGTATTGAGCATGAACAAAATTACGCGCCTCGTCAATTGTTTTTTGATCGGTTCCCGAATGAGGTTTGGGCAGTATTTTGTATTTCATATCAGGACGCAAAGCATCTTCCGGTTCATTCATAAGTATTTCTGCCGAAAGAGGAATCTGAAAACTTTGCTTCTGTGTTTGTGCATAAGCTGAACAAAAAAACAAAACGGATAATATTAGTGTAAGAATATATTTATAATTCATAGCGCATTTGTTTACTCAAAGATACCAAATCAAATAAAACAATAGATTTTACTAAAAAACAGGGGTTATCCGAATCAATGAAATTTTATATACCTTTAATATCTAAACCAATCAATCATGAAAAAAGTTCTTACCATTTTAATTGCAATATTTTGTTGCAGCAGTTCAGTTAGAGCTACACATCTAATGGGTGGAGAAATGGTCGTTACTCATTTAAGTGGCAACCAATATATTATTCATTTAACGGCATATCGTGATACTTTAGGGATACCCTTTGCAGGTTATGCTACTTTCAAAGTTTTTGATAGCAATGGAACTATCGTGTCTAATAACAACGTTGCTGTCGATGCTGTTAGCGGATGGCCTTTAGCTAATGTTCCATATGGAGTAGAAGTGTATACTTTTCACGACACAATCAGTGTGCCTGCTCCCGGAATGTATGTTGTTGAGTGGTTTAATTGTTGTCGGAATGGAGCCATTCAAAATTTGACTCAGCCATTATCAGAATCCATGTTTTTAAGTACGGAATTTATGCACTTTGCAAATGCGTCAAATTCTACCCCTGAATTTTTGGCACCACCGGTTACTTTCTTACCGATTAACCAAGCTTGGCAATACAACTCTTTGCCTTTCGATATTGATGGAGATTCATTGGCTTGGTCAATAGATACTCCATTGACAAGTTATAACCTATATTGTGCAGGATACACATCTCCTTCAGCCGATACTTCCGGTCCCTTTGTGATTGATCCTATCAATGGACAAATTTCATGGACCCCCGATGCGTTGGGTAATTTTGTTGCTTCTATTCGTGTAGAAGAATTCAGAGCAGGCGTTAAGATTGGTGAAATTATTCGTGATTATCAGATGATAGTAATTCCCGACACAAACAAATTGCCAAAGATCACAAACATGAATTTGATTCCGGTGAACAGTAGCGGGCACCGATATCTAAACTTAAATGTCAATACTTCATTTTCGGTGTCCTTAATAGCTGATGATCAGGATGGCGATCCAATACAGTTTTTAGCCTTTGGTGAACCTTTAATAGTTAACTCAAATCCGGCTTGGTTTGGAACAGTGCCTTATAACGGCACTAGCCTAATGGGAACATTTGCTTGGATGCCTAATGCCAATCAAGTTCGTGTTAATCCATATTTAATGGTGTTTCGTGTAAAAGACCGCAACTTCTCATACGATGAAACAGTAATGATCAATGTTGGAAATTTTGCAAGTGTTTATGATTTTGAAGGAGAATCTTTAGGGCAACTTTATCCCAACCCTAACAATGGAATACTTTCTTTGCCCATACAATTAAATTCAGCTGCTGAAGTGCAGTTACAGATTAGTGACATGAAAGGTGCAGCCGTAAAAAATATTGCATTGGGTAGAATGACCGCAGGAAAACATTTAAAACTGATGCAATTGAATTTAGATGCCGGATCGTACAGCATTACCTTGTATAAAGATCAAAAAGCATCCGGTACACAACGCTTTGTTATAATCGAATAAAGAAAATCAGAATAGCACGACAAAGCCCTTCTTTAAAGAGGGGCTTTTTATTTATTATTAAGTAGAAGTAAAAGGACTAATATTTTCTCCAATAAAACGGAGTAAATAAAATGAGAACGGTAAAGAGCTCCAAACGTCCAACAAGCATTATAAAGGAGAGAAACAATTTCCCTGCTTCTGATATAGAAGCGTAATTGCCAACCGGAGATGCAGAACCTAAGGCCGGACCAACATTGCCTAAACAAGAAGCAGCTACTCCAATGGAAGTCATAAAATCTTCGCCCAATAACGACATGGTTAAACTGCTGAAAGCAAAAATTAGGAAATAGATTATAACAAAAGCCATAATGTTGAAAGTCACTCTTCCTCTAACGGCTGCTTTGTTAAGTCGAATGGGCAACACAGCATTGGGATGCAAGAGTCTTTTAAATTCCATCCATGAATTTCTAAAGATCAATAAGTGCCGTACACTTTTTATCCCTCCGGCTGTGCTTCCGGTCATGCCGCCAGCAAAAAGCAACATAAAAAAAATAGTACTGAGCAGAGGATCTAAAGTCATATCGGCCGAAACAAAACCAGTGGTGGTGACCACAGCAACAACCTGAAATAAGCTGTCGCGAAAAGGGAAATTCCAACCGGGACTTGTTTCCTGTATCCAAACTACCGCAGTAGATACTAGTGCACCTACTAATACTACCGTTGCATAAAAACGAAATTCATGATCGTGTATAATTTTCTTGAAATTTCCTACAAAGGCAAAATAGGTAAGGGCGAAATTCATTCCCGCAACAAACATAAACACAATGATGATCCATTGTATGGCTTGGTTATAATCGTAATGCATGATGCTTGCATTCTTTGTCGAAAAACCACCGGTTGACATGGTAGAGAATGCATGATTGAGCGCATCGAACCAACCCATGCCGGAGTATTTTAGCAATACAGTTTCGAGCAGCGTGAGTAAAAAGTATAATGCCCAAAGTCGCTTTGCAGTTCCCGTGATTCGCGGATTTATTTTATCGGCTTTCAAACCAGGCGATTCGGCATTAAACAACTGCATGCCGCCTATTCCCAGTATGGGCAATATAGCAATAGTCAAAACGATAATTCCCATCCCTCCAATCCAATGTGTAGTGCTGCGCCAAAGTAAAATACCTTTGTCCACTGCTTCAATATCGGTAAGCACCGATGCTCCCGTTGTAGTGTAGCCCGACATGGTTTCAAACACAGCCGATGCAAAGGATGGAATGTCACCATTAAAAATATAAGGCAAGCATCCACTCAATGTCATCAAAATCCAACCCAAGGTTACTACCAGATAAGCTTCTTTTTTGCTGATGTTTTTTTGGTGGCCTCTTCCAATGGCAAACAAAACTATGGCACAGGCCATAGTGATGCCTATACTTTTCCAAAGCGCATCCCAACTCTCGTCTTGATAGTAATACGATGCAACCAGGCAAGCCAACATAAATAAAGCATTGAATCCAAGGAGCGATCCTAAAAAACTGGCTATGACTTTATAATTGAGTTTCACTTATTATCTGAAAAATTTTTCGACCTGTTGAATACAATGCGGCAAAGAAAAAACTACAATATGATCGCCCGGTTGAGCTTGAAAATTACCCAATGTGATGATGGCCTCATGATTGCGCACGGCACCACCAATCAATGCACCTTTCGGGAACTTAAGTTCTTTTAATGGTGCACGGGTTATCGGGTCGCCTTTACTTACTTCAAACTCTAATAACTCGGCATTCATACCCACCAAGCCCGACATGTTTAGCACTTTACCTTGTCGTATGTATTGGAAAATATTAGAAGCAGCAATCAGTTTCTTATTGATTAATGTATCAATTCCTATGGCTTTTGATATTTGAACATCGTCTCCGGTTTCAACCAAAGCAATTGTTTTTTCTACACCATAATTTTTTGCTGTTAAGCAGGCCATAATATTGGTTGCCGGATTGCCAGTAACGCTCAAAAACGCATCCATTTCCCTAATGCTCTCTTCTTCGAGCAAATCGGTATCGCGACCATCGCCTCTGATCACCATAATATTGGGCTGCTCGTCTGAAATATCAAAGCATCTCTTTTCATCAAGTTCAATCAATTTTACTTTGTAATTGGAAGACAACATTCTTGCAGTATGCCTACCTACACGGCTACCGCCCATGATCATTACATTTCTCACTTTCATTTCATCTCGACCGGTTAGGTGAATTATACGATCCAGTCCTTCGGGTTTAGAAATGAAATAAACATAATCGCCAATTTCAAACTTAGTGTCTCCGCGTGGAATAATAGTGTCTTTTACTTTTCGGATAGCTACCGGTAAAAAACTTCGATCGGGATTTAAGTGTTCGGTTTCGGTTATAAATTTACCACTCAACAAACATCTGTCATCCAATCGAATTCCGGCCAAATGCAATAAGCCATTATCGAATGCCATGTAATTGGTAAAATAGGGTTGTTTAACCAAACTATATATTTCTTCGGCTGCGAGCATTTCGGGCGATATCAGTTTATCGATACCCATTTCTTTGAAGTCGATTCCAAACTTGCGATCGAAGTAGGCAATATTACTAATACGTGCTATGGTTTTTTTTGCGCCTAGCTTTTTGCCCAACATGGCAATATTTAAATTGTTCGCTTGCGAAGATGTAACGGAAATCAGCAAATCGGCTTTAGACACTTCACCTTGCAATAATACCTCCGGAGAGGTAGCATCGCCTTTAATCGTAACGGCATCCAGATTGGTATCAATGCGATCAAGATGATGTTGATTCTCATCTATAATGAAAATGTTCTGTTTTTCATTATCCAGCAATTTAGCAACATGGTAACCAACTTCGCCTGCACCTGCAATAAGAATTCGCATGGAGATTTTTTTTCAAAATTAATCAATCCTAGTATTTAGGATCATATTGGTATCATAATTTATCGATTAAGTTCTTAACCTCAAACTAATGTTCTGTTAGTGATAGATTAATATTCAAAATTGAATTTTGCACCATGATGAAAAAAAGAAACATGATGAAACAATTAAAATGTATAAGCGATTTACATGAATGGCTTTATGCTGATTTTACCGAAGTAGTGTATTCAGACGATAGTATTGAAAATGTAGTATTATATCGTACTTGCAAAAACTGTGGGAAAAAGGAAATTATGCCCAAAACAGTTCAAACAAAATGGATTAATTGGAATGAAATGGCTAAGTCGGCATAGGTAGTTTTACAAAGAAAGTGGTTCCGATATCATGTTCGCTTTCAAACCAAATTTCTCCTCCTGTGCTTTCAACAAATTTCTTACTGATGCTCAATCCCAAGCCTGTGCCGGCACTCTTAGTGGTGAAGTTTGGTGTAAAAATTCTTTTGTATTGATCGGGCTTAATACCGGATCCATTGTCTCTGACCGATATTATATAATTGCGATCTCTTTTTTCAAGATGTATATGTACCATTCCTTTGCGGTTTGAAGGAATGGCTTGCTCGGCATTTTTTAAAAGGTTTGAGAATACACTGATCAATTGATCACGATCAGCTTCTACAAATTTGTCCTTAAACTCGTTGCTTTCATACACGACATAAATCAATTCCGATTCGTTGTAAAGTGTTACTAAATTATCCAACAATGACGATAGTTCTACACTGGCAATATTGGGCTTAGGCATTTTAGCAAAGTTGCTGAACTCTGTAGCAATTCCCGATAAGGTGTCCATTTGTTCGATGAGCGTTTTGCAAATGCGAGGGATCATTTGTTCAAGGTTCCCTGATTTTTCCGACCAGGCTCTTTCCAAATGTTGCACATTCAGTTTCATAGGAGTCAAAGGATTTTTTATTTCATGAGCCACCTGCTTGGCCATTTCTCTCCAGGCACTTTCACGTTCCGATCGAGCAAGTTTTTCGGCACTTTGATGAAGTTCCTCAAGCATTCGATTGTATTCGTTCACCAATCCTCCAATTTCATTTCTTTGCTTATACACAATGGGTTCGTTCACGCTGCCCAAACGTATTTCGGATAGTCGTTGTTGAATTACCTGCAAAGGTTCGGTGATGCGACCGGATATGATAAAAGTGGCAATTAATGAAAAGGCAAAAAGAAATACATAGATATTGATGAGCGTAACTAAGAAAGAACTGATCTCTTTTCGAAGGTTTGATTGTCGGGTGATGTAGGGCAGATTAACATAGGATACGATATCGCCTTGCAGATTGCGCAGTGGTTCGTAAGCAGAGATATAATCTAAAGCGCCAATTTTTTCAAAATGAGTGAGTCGTGTATTTTTACGATTGTGTAATTCTTCATACGCTTTTCGATTCATCAAACGATTTTGAATCGCATAATCGAATAAGCGCGGCTGAGAAGTAAATTGTAAAAATCCATCAAGGCCAAAAATATTATACTCTAATCCGGTAGCAGAGGCAAGTTTGTTTAGTGATGCCTGCACTTCTTCATTGTGATAGTGTTTGCCTTCGGGCAATGCATTCAATTCATTCGATATCAGCACCACCAGCGATTGTAAACTTTCACTCACTCGTTGGTTCTGATTGATTTGATTGTTGTTTACAATATAGATTACTGTACCGCTACCGAGTGCAACCAAGGCAGCCAACACAATGGTGGTAACACTTAATTGAATTCTGTTTTTAAGAGACAAGTGAAACTTGAAACGATTTTTTATGAGTTTGTAAACCGTGTACGACAGTATAAAGATGAGGCAAAAGAAAGTGAAGATGTAAGAGAAAAGAGTGAGCAATACTACAACATTTTGATGTTGTTTGCTGATTACAATTAAATTGTTCAGTCCATAAGGGTGAATCAGATGCGAGTAACCACTTTCTTCAAAATAGGTATCGAGTCGCTGATTGTTGACCAAATGTTTTTCGTAATGCGATGCATCTTGTAAATATGAATATTTTCCGGTACTGCCAATCAGTTTGCCATTCTCAAATTTTGCATAGGAGTAATTGCTCAAGTCTTTTTTGTCCGGCACCTTGTCGCTGAGCAATAGTTCTGGAAATCCGGTTTCGGTTTCACCTTTGCGCGAAGCAATGCGTATGATAATGGTTCCGACCTGAACGGTTTTTTGTTGACTCACTGTATATACCGGTAGTTTGCCAATGTATTGGAGCCTTCCTTCAGTTGAACCGAGATAATATAAATTAGGACTCAAACATTCCGAACCCTGAACAGAAATTATATTTTCAAAATGAGAAAAACTTTCGCTGGGCTCTTCACTCAAGCCAATCAGATCCTGGTTATATGAGTAGAGATTTACTTTTATCGAATATTTGTCCCAATAACCATTGAAGTACAATTGCATTAGTCGTTTGCCCACCGCTTCGTTGACAAAAGATTCGGTAAGCAATCGCTGATTGTAGTAAATTAAATAGGTCGCTACAAAGCGATCGGTAATAATTTTACTTTGTATGTCTTCGAACAAATATTCAGCAACCAAATCATTTTCGACTTCCATTTTGGAAGCATATATCTGTCGGTTTCTTTCTTCTTTTATGTTGTTAAAATCGGCAATGGTTTTAGATGCGTATAGAGAAAAAACCAAAATCACCAACAAACTTCGGGTAAAGGAGAACAAAGCCTGTTCTCTCGATCGGATATAACTGGTGAAAATGATCAGTGCATTGGCTAGCAAAAAAGAACTTACACCATAGTAGCGAAACATATCTGTTTCGCGCAACCACAACAAGACAATCAAAAACGCACACTGTGTGAGCAAGAAAAAAACGACAATGGGTTGAATGGAAAATTTTGTTTTCTGAACAAAGCGCACGGCTCCATCACTAATCAAATAAAACGAGAATAACCACAGCCCGATGATGATGAACCCAATTAAACTATAGTCGGTAAGTTCAAATACATTGTTGATGTTAAACGAGATAAGTGAATTGAGAATTAAACCGCTGATGAGATAGTTGATAAAGACCGAAAACAGAAAACAGGCTAAGAAGATGAGTACAATTTCAAGTCCGAGCCATATTTTTCTTTTTAAATGTGCTTTGCTCAAATTCAGATTCTCAAAATAGCGATGCACGATTAAGATGATCAAAGTAGAGACCATGGTGGTAACCAAAAAGTCACCCAATGAGCTAAGCATAAAAGAGCTGGCGTAAAATTTAGGATCGAATAGCGGCAATAAATAAAATGCAGCTGGCAGTTTATAAAATATACCCAACAATCGGAGCGATGCCAACATTACAACCACCAACAAAGCACCGGCCGGCCAAACCTGAATGCAATAACGAGCCAAAGTGTAACAGAAAATCAGAAACAAAATGATGCCGATAAAAAGTAAAATCGTTACCATACTGTAATCCACTTCCGTTTTTTCACTTTTCTCAATCTTAAGTGAGAACAGAAATTTTCCGTTAGCATCGTTTACCGAAAAAGCATTCTCATGCGGCACTGTATCGGGTTCTGCCACATCCGGAATATTTAAGTTTGGATTAAAACTGTTTTGTAGGTATTTGTTTTTAAGCGGGTAGCGATGTTTGATCAGATACAATAAGATGGCATATTGATTCCCCTTTCGAAAATCATATTTCAGGTAGTAACCATTGTCGAGCAATACAAACTTTCTGGGTATGGTCAACATGGCCAAGTTATTATCGATGTTCACCTGATTGTTCGACCAATAGAAAAGCGAATCGTTTTCGTATAGAAAAACATTGATGTGATTTAGCTCCGCTTGATCAAAATATTGATTGGTGAAAGATTGTATCTGATTCAGATTTTGGGTGCCGAATCGAGTAATACTGTCTAAATAAAGTTGAACCTTGTTTTCGTTTTGCTGTATTCGGTGGCTGACTTGTTCGCTGATTTGTGCCGGATCATTAATATGCGATTCAATAGATTTTTCACTCAAAAAGGCTGCGCTTAAACAAGCAACACTTAATAAAAACAATATAAAAATGCCTTTCGGAAACCCTGACTTCACCTTTTCGATAGATTGATTTTCAAAAATACTCTTTTTAAGGCCAAATGCCCACCGTTTGCCCTTACGTGTTTTTCACGAATTGGATGCACGTAATTTTATATAAAACAGTCATTTATAAGCGAGCATCACTTTTTTAATTCTATATATTTCTTACTTTTGCGGTCGCTTTTTAAGGATACTGTAAAAAACGATTGAAACGTGCTGATTAACAATATATTCCGAACCAAATTCAATTTCAAAGGGCTTTTTGTTCTTTTATTGATCATTTTTAGTTTTAATACGACTAGCTCTATAGCCGGCTCATCAGGCGATGGCGAGAAATTTAATGCCGGTGAAATGATTCTTCACCATATTGGCGATGCGTACGAATGGCACGTATTCGGCAATGTTTCTATTCCACTGCCGGTAATTATATACAGCAGCGAGCGCGGCTTGGATGTATTTTCATCCGCTCATTTCCATCATGGACAAGATGCCTACAACGGATATCGTGTACTCACGCATGAATTTGCGGAAGCACACCATGTGGAGCACGGAAAATTTAGAATGAACAAAGTGGTTGCCTTGAAAGACGATGGAAGCATAGACGAAGCATTAACGCTGAGTATGTACGATATCAGCATCACCAAAAATGTGGCAAACCTTATTCTAAGCATTCTATTTATGCTTTGGTTGTTTTTGTCGGTGGCTAAAGCCTACAAGCGCAATCATGGCAAAGCCCCCAGCGGTATTCAGTCTTTAATTGAACCCATCATTCTGTTTGTAAAAGACGACATAGCCGTATCGAGTATAGGCGAGAAGAAGTATAAAAAATACATGCCGTTTTTGTTAACCGTGTTTTTCTTTATTTGGATCAACAACTTGTTGGGATTGGTTCCATTCCCTCCGGGAGGAGCCAACTTAACCGGAAACATAGCGGTAACCATGATATTGGCATTATTCACTTTGGTGATTGTTACCGTAAATGCCAACAAAGCATATTGGGAACACATATTTGCAATGCCCGGTGTACCTAAAGGAATTTTGTTATTGTTAACTCCCATCGAAATTCTTGGATTCTTCTTACGGCCTTTTGTATTGATGGTCCGACTCTTTGCCAACATTACGGCCGGTCATATTATTGCTTTATCGTTTTTTAGTTTAATATTTATTTTCGGAGAAATGAGCACCGGTTTGGGTTATGGTGTATCGGTTGTAACACTTGCCTTTACCGTGTTTATGACCATGCTCGAATTATTGGTTGCTTTTCTTCAAGCCTATGTATTTACCTTCTTATCCGCCATCTATTTTGGAGCAGCGGTTGAAGAACATCATCACGATCATTAAAATTTTTGTTTCACTTAATTATATAAATCTATGTTATCAACCATTTTATTACAAGCCGCAGAAGTAGCAAACTCAGGATTGGGTTATGGTGTAGCTGCATTAGGTGCCGGAGTAGCCGCATTGGCTGCCGGTTTTGGTATCGGTCGTATCGGAGGATCTGCTTTGGAATCCATTGCACGTCAACCCGAAGCGATGGGAGATATCCGCGCCAACATGATTCTGGCTGCCGCCCTTGTTGAAGGTGCTGCTTTCTTCGCTATGGTAATTGGTCTGCTCGTAATTTTCTTAAAGTAATTACTGCGCAAACCACAAAATTTGTCTGTGCTGCAACGATTGGTTGCAGTGCAGACTTTTAGAAAAATTAATTAATAAGAAAAAATGGAATTAGTTACACCCGATTTTGGATTAATATTTTGGATGGTTATTTCTTTCTCATTGGTATTGTTTATCCTTGGAAAGTTTGCCTGGAAACCCATCATGAATGCTTTAGACGAACGCAATCGTTCTATTGAAGAAGCATTGCAAGCGGCCGAAAGAGCAAAACAAGAAGTAGCCAACCTTACAGTTGATAATGAACGAATATTAGCCGAAGCAAGAAACGAACGCGATCGCATTATTAAAGAAGCGCGCGAAATAAAAGAATCGATTATAAGCGAAGCACAAAGCAAAGCCAATAGCGAATCAGAACGCTTGATTCAAATTGCCCGCGAAAGCATACAAAATGAAAAAATGGCGGCCATTACCGATTTAAAAAATCAGGTAGCCAATATTTCAGTAAACATTGCCGAGCGTTTGATACGCGAAAAGTTAAGCGATGATGCTAAAAGTACCGCTTTGGTAAATGATTTAATGAAAGAAGTAAACTTAAAATAAGATCATGTCTGAAATTAAAGTTGCTTCTCGATACGCCAATTCTTTGGCATTGCTGGCCCGAAAAAACAATCAGCTCGATGCGGTTTTTGCCGACATGAGTTTGATTCAACAAACCTGCAAAAGCAGTCGCGATTTGTTGATGATGCTCAGAAGCCCGGTAATCAGTACCGACAAGAAAAATGAAATTCTGGAAAAGATCTTTGGTCAAAAAATAAGTCAAATCAGCACCGCTTTCATACGCATTGTTACCGCCAAAAGAAGAGAAAAGTTTTTACCCAATATAGCGGCATCATTTATCCAATCGTACAAAACAGAAAAAGGAATTACCTCGGCCAGTATTGCTGTAGCTAAACCTTTGAGCGATGAATCGAGAGCGAAAGTACTGGAACATATCCGGAAAGCTTTTACACCAACCGTAGAATTACAAGAAACCATTGACCCTTCTTTATTGGGTGGTTTTCTGTTGCGCGTAAACGACATTCAGCACGATGCTACTCTTTCTACTAAGATGAGAAAGCTGAGAATGGAGTTTAGCAAAAACTTATATATTAAAGACTATTAAAAAAATATAAACGAATAAATAATACATAAATAAAATGGCAGAAGTTAGACCAGATGAAGTATCAGCGATATTAAGCCAGCAATTGGCCGGATTCAATACCAGCAGCCAACTCGAAGAGATTGGAACGGTATTGCAGGTAGGTGACGGAATTGCTCGTATCTATGGACTTTCAAAAGTACAATCGGGAGAACTAATTGAATTTGATAACGGACTACAAGGTATTGTATTGAATCTTGAAGAAGACAACGTAGGGGTAGTACTCTTAGGTATATCGACCGATATACGCGAAGGCGACACCGTACGCAGAACCGGACGTATTGCATCTATTAAAGTAGGTGAAGGTATGTTGGGTCGTGTGGTAGATACCTTAGGTAATCCTATTGACGGTAAAGGACCTATAAAAGGCGATCTATATGAAATGCCTTTGGAGCGTAAGGCGCCCGGAGTTATTTTCCGTCAGCCGGTTAACGAACCATTGCAAACCGGATTGAAAGCAATTGATGCCATGATTCCCATTGGAAGAGGACAACGTGAGTTGGTGATTGGCGACCGTCAAACCGGAAAAACAGCCGTTACCATCGACACCATTATCAATCAGCGCGAGTTCTACGAAAAAGGAGAACCGGTGTTTTGTATTTATGTAGCCATCGGACAAAAAGGAAGTACCGTTGCCAATATCGTTCGAATACTCGAAGAGAACGGAGCCATGCCTTATACCGTTGTGGTTTCTGCTTCGGCAAGTGAACCTGCACCATTGCAGTTTTACGCACCTATGGCCGGAGCTGCCATTGGAGAATTTTTTAGAGATACCGGTCGTCCGGCTTTAATTGTTTATGACGATTTATCGAAACAAGCGGTTGCCTATCGCGAGGTATCACTTTTATTGCGCAGACCTCCGGGACGTGAAGCATACCCGGGAGATGTATTTTACTTGCACAGCCGTTTATTAGAGCGTGCCGCAAAAATCATCAACTCCGATGACATTGCTAAAAACATGAACGATCTTCCCGAATCGCTTAAGCCTTTAGTGAAAGGTGGAGGATCGCTAACAGCGCTTCCCATTATTGAAACACAGGCGGGTGACGTTTCAGCCTATATTCCTACCAACGTAATTTCCATTACCGATGGTCAGATATTTTTAGAGGCCAACTTGTTTAATGCCGGTGTGCGTCCTGCCATCAACGTAGGTATTTCCGTATCGAGGGTAGGAGGTAATGCGCAAATTAAATCGATGAAGAAAGTAGCCGGTACCTTAAAACTCGATCAGGCACAATACCGCGAGCTGGAAGCCTTTGCTAAGTTTGGTTCCGATTTGGATGCCGCTACTAAAGCCACCCTCGAAAAAGGTTCGCGAAATGTGGAAATATTAAAACAGGGACAATACTCACCTTTGCGTGTTGAACAACAAGTGGCCATTATCTATTGTGGTACCAAAGGTTTGTTGAGAGATGTGCATGTTAAAAAAATAGTAACGTTCGAAAAAGATTTTCATGTTCAAATGGAAACACGTTTTGCTTCCATACTCGAAAACTTTAAGAAAGGCATATTGAATGATGCCGACCTTGCCGAAGTTGAAAAGTTGGCTAAAGAATTAGCTCCTAAATATAAATAACAGCACACCATGCCAAGTTTAAAAGAAGTAAGGGTTCGCATATCATCGGTCAACAGCACCCAGCAGATTACTAAAGCTATGAAAATGGTTTCGGCTGCCAAGTTGCGCAGAGCCACCGATGCCATTTTACAGTTGCGCCCTTATGCCGAAAAGTTGCGCGAAGTGTTGGAAAATTTATCGTCCAGTATCGAAGACAGCAGCGTAGGCGTATTTACCAAAGAGCGTACAGTAAAAAATATTCTTATTGTTGCCATCAATTCAAACAAGGGATTGTGCGGAGCCTTTAATACCAATATTGTAAGAGGAATCAACCGCATGTTGCGCGAAGAGTATGCATCGGTTGCTCAAAAAGGACAAGTTAAAGTTTTGTGCATCGGAAGAAAAGCCAGCGACATTTTTTCTAAAAACAAAGAGTTGTATGTAGGCAATAGAAACGAAATCTATACCAACCTCAACTTTAACGAAGCCGAAAAAATTGCCGAAGAAATAATGCAGCAATTTGCCGAAGGCAGCTACGATAAAGTATTGCTTGTTTACAATCAGTTTAAGAACGCTGCAGTACAATATGTAACTACCGAGCAGTTGCTACCCGTAGTGCCGCCAACCGGGCCTGAAAGCAAAACACAAAACGATTATATTTTTGAGCCCACTCAGGAAGAAATTGTTTTAGACTTAATACCCACCAGCGTAAAAACACAATTGTACAAGGCCATACTCGATAGTCATGCTTCAGAACATGGTGCCCGTATGACCGCCATGAGCAAAGCTACCGACAATGCAGGCGAGCTGTTGCGCGACCTACGATTGTCCTACAACAAAGCACGACAAGCGGCCATTACCAAAGAAATTCTTGAAATTGTTGGAGGAGCCGAAGCTCTTAAAAGCGCTTAGTTTTAACCCATTTATATATAAACAAACAGAACCTGAAGCCCGGCCACTAAGAGCCGGGTTTTTTGTTTCAGTGGTTTCTTCCATTCCTCATTCCTACTGTAGAGCCTCGCACTTACGATTTAATAAATTTCGAAATAGCGCTACTTGTTCCCATTCCAAAAAACAAAAGAAGTATAAACCTTAAACAATGTTTCATCTCATTCCCATTTTTGTATCATCGAATGTACTATAGCTTAATCAACTTTTTAGTATAAACTCTATTGCTGGTGCTGCATCGGACAAAATATAGACCTGCAGGAAAATCTAATATTGAAAATCTTTTGTTTCTCAAATCTGCTGCGCTTTCGCTGAGCAGAATTTTGCCATCCATAGCAAACACTTCCATTGTTTGTATAGCAACATCAGCGTCAATTTCAAAATAGTGTAAAAAAGGATTGGGAAACACATTAATTGAACCCTGTTGAGGAATGTTTTCTTCCACACTCAGTAAGTTACAATTGCTTATATAAGATGTAGTTCGTGAACTTACAGTCAAACTCGAATCAAAAGCAAGCATCATGCTAGAGTCAGTTAATGCCAGCGGCAAAGTGTACAAACCCATTTGAACCGGATAAACGCTTGTATCAGCATATTCACAACCAAAGGCCCCGTTCCCGTCTGTTTTTATAAAAGCGCCATACTTTAAATTCTGTGTGCCAACAATAACAAATGAATTACTGGGTTCAATATATTCTAAGCCCCATGTAAAGTAATAGGGGAACCAAGGGTTACCAAATGAATTAATTTTTGATATCAAGCTAAGTGAACTATCTAAAAACATATATGATGTTTCTTGTAATAAAATATATTTGTTATCAGGCAATTTTTTACTTTCATAAATATTTTGACCGAAAGAATAAGCATCCGTAAAATTTCTATAACTCTTTTCAGAAATAACATTAAGCGAATAGTCGAGTGTTACAAACGAAATAAAATAATCGCTGGGATTCGGAAACAAACTTATTTCTCCATTCACCGCAATATGAATTAACGAATCCGTAGCTTCAATCAAATGAGTAGAATTGCCTTGAATAGTCATTACTTTCGAAGTAATAATATTACCTAAAGAGTCAATGCGCATGATAACTTTATGAAAGTCATTATTTCCTATTTTTATTCTTCCCGTACAGATAATGCTTTTATCAGATAAAAAATCAGAACTTTCCAAAATGTAAAAAGATAAATTTGGATTGGTCGAATAAGTTTTTTGCCATAATGGGTTAAAATTTGAATCTAATAATGATAAAAATCCTGAAGGATAAAGATCAAAAGAAGAAATACCATGGG
>Ga0116144_10001835_pt1 | contig 24233 bp, 20 predicted proteins | sample AD_UKC035_MetaG_FD_89746 | JGI IMG/M metagenome (GOLD analysis project Ga0116144, IMG submission 89746) | Active sludge microbial communities of municipal wastewater-treating anaerobic digesters from USA - AD_UKC035_MetaG | ecosystem: Engineered > Bioreactor > Anaerobic > Digestate | place: USA...
CGACGCCCACGCCCACCCGCACGCCCACACCGACCCACACCCCCACCGCGACGCCCACCCCCACCCATACGCCCACCGTGAGCCTGACGCTCACCATCACCCCTACGCTGACTGCGACGCCCCGGCCCACGGCCACGCCCCGGCCCACGGCCACGCCGCGCCCCTCGCCGACGCCCACGCCTGCGCCGGTCTGCCCCTGCGCCGTTCCCCTTTTTCACACCGACGTGGACGGCAACTGGGATATTGCCCATCAGCCGGGGCCTGGTGCGGACGTGTTCAATCTGACGAACAGCCCCGGACGCGACATCGGGGCGACGGTTTCGGGCGATGGGCAGTGGATCGCCTTCCAGAGCGAGCGCGATGGGAATTGGGAGATTTACACGATGGATGCCAACGGCCGCCAGCAGACGCGCCGCACCGTCCACAACGCGCAGGACACCGACCCGGTCTGGGCGCCGGGCTGTCATGCCGACGTGTTGGCGTTCCAATCCGATCGCGCCGGCAATGCCGACCTCTATCTGCTACACCCGCAGTCGCTCACGCTGACGGAGCCTGTCCCCCTGACCGACGATCCGCGCAACGACGCCGACCCCGCTTGGTCCCCCGACGGCGCGGCGCTGACCTTCCAGTCGGATCGCAACGGCCACTGGGACATCTACACGATTGCCGCCGACGGCAGCGCCGAGACGCGCCGCACCGATCACCCCGCCGACGAAGTGGATCCGTCCTGGTCGCCTGCGGGGGATGCGTTAGTTTACGTCTCCAATCGCCACGATAACTGGGACTTGTATCTCCTTCAGTTGCAGGACAACCGCGAAATCTCCATCACGGCCAACGCCTGGGACAACGTCCTGCCGGTCTGGTCGCCGGATGGGGAATGGATCGCATTCCAATCCAACCGCGACGTGAACTGGGAAATCTACGCCTACCACGTGGCTTCCCAGGCCCTTGTCCGCCTGACTCACGACCCGGCCAACGACGAGGCACCCGCGTGGAGTTGCGACGGGACGCGCCTCCTCTTCCACTCCGACCGGGATGGCGCTTCGGACATCTACAGCGTTGCCCTGAATGACGCGACCGATGTGATGCGCATAACCGGGCCGGACGGCCACGCGCAATATCCCCTGTGGCGTCCCCTGGCGGAGGATGGCAGCCAGGCGTTGGAAAAGAGCGCCGTGCAGGCGCATAGGCCCGCGCTCGATCCGCCGGCGGAGCCGCCGCCAACCATGCCCGCCGCCCCGCTTCCACCCACCGCGACCCCGGCGGCTTCCGCGCCGCGTGACGTTGCCTGCGTGCCCGTCCCCCTCTTCCACACCACCGTGAACGGCGATTGGGACATCGCCCGCGCGCCCCTCGCCGGGGAAGCCGCCCTGGTCAACCTGACGCAGAGCGCCGGGCGTGACCTCAGCCCCAGCCTCGCGCCCGACGGCGGGCGGATCGCCTTCCAGAGCGACCGCGACGGCCAGTGGGACATTTACACGATGGCCCTCTCCGGCCAGCAGCAGGTGCGCCAGACCGACCATCCCGCGCAGGACACCGCCCCCGTCTGGTCGCCGGGCTGCGCGGACGCCCGCCCGGAGTGCACCGCCGGCGTCCTGGCCTTCCAATCGGATCGCGCGGGCAACGCGGACATTTTCCTGCTGCCTGTGGGGGAGGCCGCCGATCCCATCCAACTCACCACCGACGCGGGCGACGACGCCGCGCCGGTCTGGTCGCCCGACGGGACGGCCCTGGCCTTCCAATCGGACCGCAACGGGAATTGGGACATTTTCACCATCCAGGCCGACGGAACCGCCGAGACACAGCGCACCCACACCCCCGCCGACGAAATCGCCCCGGCGTGGTCGCCCGATGGCAAATGGCTGGCCTATCGCGCCAACCGGCAGGGGACTTGGGACTTGTTCGTCCTCAACCTGGACACCGGGCGCGAGACGCGACTCACCGAGGGGGTGGGGGATGACCTCCGCCACGTCTGGTCGCCGAACAGCCGCTGGCTCGCCTTCCAATCCAGCCGCGACGGCAACTGGGAGCTTTACGGCTACGACCTGCAAGCGGGCCGCCTGGTGCGCCTCACCAACCATCCCGCCGCCGACCAGGCGCCCACCTGGGATTGCGCCGGCGCGCGGCTGCTCTTCCACTCCAACCGCGACGGCGACGACGAAATCTACAGCCTCTCCCTGGACGATCCGGCGGACGTGGTGCAAGTGACCGATCAAGACAGCGCCGAGCGTTATCCCGCCTGGCAGCCGTCCTTCGAGCGGGGTAGCCTGGCGTTGTATGCCGCCCCCGCGGAGGAGGAGCTGGCGTTGGAATCCGGCGCGGCGCCGTTCACCGAATCGCCGCCGACTGCCACGCCTGAATTGAACGCGCCGCCCGCCGGCGTGGCCCACTGGAGCCTCTTCACCGCCGTCGGCGCGCTCCTGATCCTGCTCGCCGTTGGCGCGACGTGGCTGTTGCGCCGTCCGCCGCGCTAAATGCTGCCGCCCTCTCTCTCCCGCGCCTGGGAAGCCGGGCCAGATCACCCGGAGCTGACTGCCGCCGCCCTTCACGTCTGGCGCGCCTCCCTGGACGTGACGTCGGAGACGCTGGCGCAACTCACGCGCCTCCTTTCCCCTGACGAACAAGAACGGGCTGCCCGCTATCGCGTCCCTCACGCCCGGCAGCAATTCATCGTCGCGCGCGGCGTTTTGCGGACACTGCTGGCGCGTTATCTGGACGCGCTGCCGGAAACTTTTGCTTTTCAATACAGCCCCTATGGGAAGCCCACACTGTCCGCGCCCCTGGCCTTCAACCTCGCGCACTCGCACCAACTGGCCCTCTACGTCTTCGCCTGTGGCGGGGAGGTGGGGATTGATGTGGAATATCTAGCGCGTCAGGTGGATATGGCGCTCATTGCCCCCAAGCTCCTCACGGCGGATGAAAGCGCCGCGCTTGCCGCGTTGCCCGTCGCGCAACAATACCCGCAATTTCTCACGTATTGGACGCGCAAAGAGGCCGTCGCCAAAGCCCAGGGTGGGGGGCTGAGCCGCGTCGTGCAGCCCTTTGACGTGTCCGGCGATACCGTCATCCTGCCGGGTGTGGCGGGGACGACGGAATGGCAAGTGATCTCGTTTGTCCCGGCGGCGGATTACGTGGCGGCGGTGGCATGTCCGCCGGGGGAGTGGCGCGCGCGATGGTTTGAGTTGCCCCATTTCCCAATCCCCATTCCCTAATCCCTGTTCAGGTCTATAATACCCGTATCTTTTAAGCAGAACTCACGTCCATAAAGCGACAACCTTTGTCAACTACTTCACCGGATCAAGCGAACTTTTGACCCTATCATTCTGTAAATCCTGTTATTTCCTGGGGAGGCGACGATGAACTGGATTGACCTACGCAGCGACACCGTCACGCAGCCCACCCCCGCAATGCGGGCGGCGATGGCGCGGGCGGATGTCGGCGACGACGTGTACGGCGAAGACCCCACGGTGAACCGCTTGGAGATACTGGCGGCGGAGCGGATGGGGATGGCGTCCGCCGTTTTCGTGCCCAGCGGCACGATGGGGAATCTGGCCGCGCTGCTGGCGCACTGTGGGCGCGGCGACGAGGCCATTATCGGCGACCAGAGCCACACGTTCTTGCACGAGCAGGGCGGCATGGCGGCGCTGGGTGGGATTATGCCGCACACCCTCCCCAACCAGCCGGATGGCACGCTGCGGCTGGAAGACATCGAAGGCGCGGTGCGCTGGGATGATCCGCACGAGCCGCGCTCGCGGCTGATCTGTCTGGAAAATACGCACAATGCTTGCAACGGCACGCCGCTGACGGCGGAATACACGGCGCAGGTCGCCGCAGTGGCCCGCCGCCACGGCCTTAAGCTCCACATTGACGGCGCACGCCTCTTCAACGCGGCGGCGGCGCTGGGGGTGGAAGCGCGTGAGTTGGTCAAAGACGCTGATTCGGTGACGTTCTGCCTCTCGAAAGGGCTATGTGCGCCGGTCGGATCGGTGCTGTGCGGGAGCGCGGCCTTCATCGCGGAGGCGCGGCGCGCGCGCAAGGTGCTCGGCGGCGGGATGCGGCAGGCCGGCATCCTCGCGGCGGCGGGCATCGTGGCGCTGGAGCAGATGACGGAACGCCTGGTGGAGGATCACGTCCGCGCCAAACGTATCGGAGCCGGGCTGGCGGCGCTGCCCGGTGTGGAGGTCGGCCCAATTCACAGCAACATCTTCTATTTCCGGTTGACCGCAGACTGCCCATTCGATGGTGAAAGACTGGCGGATCAACTCAAGGCGCGCGGTATCCTGTTGCCCAATCGCGGGCCGCGCAGCTTCCGCGTGGTGACGCACTACTGGATCGGCGACGACGACGTAACGCGCGTGCTGGACGCTTGCCGCGAGATTTGGGTGGGTTAGGAGTGGCGCATTAGGAGTGAGGGGGTGCAAAAAAGCGGATCAGTGAGAGAGCAAATCACCCCATCAAAGATCAACAAATCACCCAATCGCTCAATCCTAAGTCCTCATCACTCATCCCTTTAGGAGGAAGTATGGCACATCAAGAAGGCAATTTCACGACACCTGACGGTCTGCAACTGTATACGCAGAGTTGGCTGCCGGAAAATACGCTCAAAGCGCATCTGGTGATGATTCACGGAATCGGCGAGCATGGCGGGCGGTATGCCAATTTCGCGGCATGGTTTAAGCCGTTGGGCTACGCGGTGCATACGTTTGATCATCGCGGACATGGTAAGTCGCCAGGGCAACGCGGCCATATCAACGCCTGGTCTGAGTATCGCGGCGACGTGGGCGGCTTTGTCGCCGGAGCGCATGACACGCGGCCTGACATTCCACTGTTCCTGGTCGGGCACAGTTTGGGCGGGTTGATTGTGCTGGATTATGTGCTGCATGGCGTTAGCGGCTTGCGCGGCGTTGTCGTTTCCGGGCCGCCGCTGGCCTGGAGTGCCGCCACGCCGCAATGGCGCGTTGTCGCATCGCGCGTTCTGGCGCGTCTGGCGCCCCGGATGGCGATGCCGACCGGTCTGGACGTGAACGGGCTTTCCCACGATCCCGGCGTGTTGGAAGCTTATCGCACCGATCCGCTGGTGCATGGGCTGGCGACGCCCGCGTTCGCCGCGGCGATGGATCGCACGATGCGCGAGACGATGGCGCGGGCCGACGCCTGGCCGTCCGATCTGCCGCTCCTCATCGTCCACGGCGGCGCCGACCCCATCTGCCCGCCGGAGGCCAGCGCGCGTTTCTTCGCTAACGTCGCCGCGCGTGACAAGCTGCGCCACGTCTACCCCGATTTTCTGCACGAGAGCTTCAACGAGATCGGGCGCGAGCAAGTGTTGACCGATGTGCAGACCTGGCTGGATGCACATTTGTGAGTTCTGTTGTATGATGATGGCGGGGATGCAAATCAGTGCTCGGAAATCGGCAAGCAGTTTCCTGTTTCCGATTTCTTGATTAGAAATCCACATAACCACTAAGGAGGTCAAGTGATGGATGAGTTGGTAAAACTGGTGATGGAGAAAGGTAATATGGGCGAGGCGCAGGCCAAGCAGGCCGTGGATGCCGTGATCGGTTTTTTGAAGCAGAAGTTGCCTGCGCCGATTGCCGGCCAGATTGACGGGGTGCTGGCGAATGAGGCGGTGATGGGGCAAGCCGCCGGCGTGTTGGATAAGGGCGCGTCGGCCTTGGGTGGGCTGCTTAAGAAACGATGACCGAGGAGCAATCCCCCCCACCGGCCGCTCCGTCGGGCGGCCTGGCTGAGTTGGTCAAGCGCTTGGCGAAAGTCACCGGCCTTTCGGATGAACTGGCACAGGCCGTGTTGGAAACGGCCGTCGAGACGATCAAGACCAAGAATCCAGACAAAGCCGAGCAGATCGAGACGGCGCTGGCCGATGAGAAGACTGCGCAACGGGTCGGTGACCTGGTGGAAAAACTGGCGCGCAAGGTCCCCAAGCCAGAAGAATAGCACATCGTGAATAGCGAATAGCGCTACAGAAAAATCGGCAAATCAAGGCTCCGTCTGATTTGCCGATTTCGCTGATCCGCTTCCTCGCCGATCTGCCGATTTAGAACACTTCCCACACTCCCCACAAAATCATTATCACCACGCCCAGACTGAAGCGCACGACAAAGGCCCAGCCCCAGCCGATCGCCATTTCTTTAGTCACTTCCCAAGATTCGTGTTTGTCGCGGCGGTGCGCGTACTCGGAGAGGTACAGCGCCAACAGGGTCAGCGCAATGCCGCCAATAGGCGTCAAAAGGATGCTGCCGAAGAGTCCCACCACCGAGGCGATGGCAATGGAGTGCCATTTCGCGCCGCCCTGTCGCGCCTTGCCAATCATCAACACATTGTCGGACAACATTCCTGCGATGGCCAGAAGGCTGATGAAGGCGAACAGGATGGCGCCGGTCACGTCGAAGCCGAAAATTAGCCCATAGGCCAGGATCAGCACCCACATCACGGTAAGGCCGGGAAATGCGGGCACAATCAGCCCGAACAGTCCGAATAATGCCCCTAAAAACAAGAAGATCTTAATGGTCAATATCATCCATGAAGCCATACTGGTACTGATTCTCCTTTGTTGCTTGACGTTTCACGAATGGTGTCTATTGTAGGCAGTTGCGTGAGAAGCGCAACTTGGCGGCCTCAAGATCTTGTTGGAACACTCATTTTGTAACTCTTATACGTTGGTATAATGGCATGGGTTGCTACTTGAGGAGGATAATGTCGAACCCTTCACATAAACCGGGCAGAGTTTTATTGCAGCGTTATGGGCAGTGGCTAATACTGTTATTGATCGCGTTCGCGTTGCGCGCCGTTCCCTTAGATGGGCAAGGGCTGTGGCGTGATGAGGTGGATCAATGGTATTTTGCGCGAGACCCTTGGCCGGTGCTGCTGGGACGATTCACGCAGACTGGCTGGAACGGCCCGCTGTATTCACCGCTGCTGCGCGTGTGGATGTATTGCGCTGGCGATTCCGTGTATGCTATGCGGTATCTTTCTCTGTTATGCGGATGGCTGAGTATCGCCTTATGCTATGCCTTAGGGCGACGATTGTTGGGAAAGAAAATCGCTATGGTTGCCGCGGCGCTGATGGCATTTTCACCCTACATGGTGTGGTATGCTCAAGAGGTGAAGATGTATGCTTGGCTGGTGATGTGGGTCTTGCTGGCCCTGTACGCCTTGGAGCGCGCCTGTCGGGAACACCGGCGCCGTTGGTGGCTGCTCACATTTGCTATCTTGCCGCTGCTCTTTTATAGTCATATCCTCACCCCTTTGCTCTTGCCGGTGATGGGGGGATGGTTTTTGTTGCGTTATACCTGGAAACATCCTATCAAACTATGGGTGTTGCTCGCTTTGTTGGTCCTGCTCGCCTTATCCATCCCGCTACTGACCTGGATTGTTCCCACGCTGCTTGAGGTGCGCGAGACCGGCTTCCCGCACTATACGTTGTTGCAGATGGCGACGATCTTGCTCAACGGCTGGAGCGCGGGGATGTACCAGGCTGGGTTGCTTAACGGACAGTTGTTGGCTTATGCGATGGCAACGTTTAGCCTGTTGTGTCTGGTAGGACTCTTGGGGTTGGGCATCAAGCAAAAATGGGATGTGTTAGGGCCGCTGCTCATCTGGATTGCTCTGCCGGTGCTGGCGCTGTGGGTGGTTTCATTGCGCGGGCCACTTTTTGCCGATCGTTATTTGATTTGGGGTGCGCCAGGATTTTACTTGTTGTGTGGAACCGGCTTGGTTGCATTATGGCAGTTGGAACGGTGGCTAGGCCCGATCCTTCTGATTATTGCCGTGTTCTTCAATAGTCTGTGTCTGTACGCTCAGGCGGCCTATCCCATCAAGCCTCAGTTTCTCCAGGCCAGCGCCTGTTTGCAGGAACGGCGGGCGGCGGACGCGCTGCTCCTGTTTCAGATCCCTTACAATCACCGGGTTGTCGCCTACTATACCCCGACGCTGCTGAACCATTGGGCTGAGGCCCCCTTTACCAATTGGCGACTATCCGATGGTTCCTACCAGGTAGACATGGACTATGTGGATGCGCAATTGCGCGCGCTCATTGCCGGTCACACCGAGGTATGGTTGGTTTATTCCGAGGTCGCGCAATGGGACGAGCGCGAGCTTGTTAAAATATGGTTAGACACACACGCCGGCTTGTTGGATACTTACGGGTATCAGGGCGTTACCCTCTATCATTATACCCTGTGGGAATGATCAGGGAATACATAACGTTTGTCCAATGTAAATCAGATTCGGGTTATGGACGCGGTTGGCCTGCACAATGGGCCAGACGCCTACCCCATACCTTCCCGCGAGGAGGGTCAGGGTTTCCCCGGTGCGCACCGTATGGTTGACTCTACAGCCGGCGGGCAGGGCGCCCAACGCCCATTGACGCACGGCAGTAGGGCCGGGCGGCGTGGGGATCCACGGGACATTGGGAATTGCAAGGCGGTTGCCAAAGTGAATCCGGCGCGGATCCGCCAGGCGGTTGCACGCGCCAATGGCATACGGGTCTACCTGATAGGCGCGAGCGATGGCGTAAAGGGTTTCGCCGCGCTGCACGTTGTGGTAGCCCAGAATGCGCGTGCAGTTGAAATTGGTTGTAACCGCTGGCGGCGCTACGGGGTTCGGGGCAGGGGGCACCGGCGTTGGGACGGGGGTAGCCGGGATCGGCGTTGGGACGGGGGTGGCCGGGATCGGCGTTGGTTGCTCAGGGGCGGTGGTGGCCGGCGGGACAGGCGTGGGAACGGCTGTCGCGGGCGTTCCGCCGCTTCCCACTGTAATCTGACCATTCTGCCAGGTGTGATCAATACCACCGCCCTGGTTATTGGATAATAAGATTGAGCCTAACGTCACCGCCGACGTTCCATCCGCCTTGCCCCGAAAGGTGATGCGCACCAGGGTGCCGCTGCCGTTGGCCGGTGCGGTGGGCTTAATTTGTGTCAGAGCATAGTCTATGAAACCGTTAGCCACCTGATTGACCGGCTCGTAATCAGGGCTGAGCATATCCCCTGCGGAAATCTGCACCCCGGCTGTGTTGGGATTGGCATCTATTACTTCTAATACATTGGGGTCGAATGAAATGGACAACTCTATCCCGTAGAGGTTAGAGACATTCTCCACATTGATCAGCAGTTCCACCACTCCTCCCACCGGCAAGGTGAGGGTGGCCGGCGTTACTTTGACCGTGGTTGTGCCTTGGGCCAGGGCCGGTAAAACCACCATGAATGTGATTAAGCTCAGTGTCAGTCCTTTAAACCAAACCCAGTGCTTTGCTGTAGGGCGCATTGCCGTATCCTCCTCCGAAAATAGTCTGATAGTCTTTAGTCGCGTAGTCGTATAGTCAAAACCGCGTTCTGTCGTTTCATTTTCACCCAACCACTGGTGACCCCGCCGGTTAATGATGAATTCCTCTGAGAATAAAAGTCTGTTTCACGCAAAGGCGCAAAGACGCAAAGTAAAAAACAAGGACTTGGCGCACTTGGCGGCTTTGCGTGAAATTTTCGTCCCAGACTCATACTCCTATTATATGGGGGATTGGGAGTTTGGGTAGTAAAAACAGCCACTTTGACCTTCAAGGTTCCAGCGCCAACACTTCTGCCAGGATAGCCTCCCCATTGGGGGTGGCGAGGAGCACCTGTGTCAACTCTAGTTCCAGTGGGCCTTGGGCCTTTCCGCGAAACACGAGGGTGGCTAAGGTGCCGCTGCCCGTCACCGGCGCCGCCGGCGCCACTTGTATCCCCACGTAGGTTACGGTGCCTGTAAGGTTGTCAACCTGGTTTTGCGCCACAAAACCCGGCGTAAAAAAATCGCCATAGGCAATCTGGACGCCCTCCGTAGTTTCATCCGCATCCACCACTTCCAGGAAAACCGGGTTAAATTTGAGGTGAAACTCCACGCCAAAGAGGTTGGCAATGTCGGCTGCGTTTACATTGACCACTAAAATCTCATTGGCCGCCACGGCCGACGCTGTCGTCGTCAAGGATATTTGGGGCGTGTCTTGATGAGGGGCGGGCAGTGTCATTGGAGCCGTCGCCGGCGTATTGTTCGTCGGCGCCGTGCATGCGGCCAGCAATATCAGGCAACAACAGATTTGGCTTAAGCGTTTAAGATTCACTTTTCCCCCTTGCGTCTTCAGCGCCAATCCATCACAGGATTCTGGCGGCCGTAATTGCCGGCAATCAACGTCAAATCGAAAATATTCACCACCCCATCTTGATTCAAATCGGCCTCGACGTTTTGCGTGCCATAATTAGCCGCCACCCGCGTCAGGTCAAAGATGTTGATGAGGCCATCTCCGTTAAGGTCGCCGGCTGGCAACGTCAACGTCTTTCCATTCCCGGCGCTCAAAGAGCCTTGTCCGCGCAGGTACATTGCGTGTTCGACATGGAGACACCGGTAACGATGATCCGCCGGCAGGCTGAATTCAAAATGCCCGATGGCGTTTGTCCGGGTGGTCATTGGCGCCGGGGATTCTCCGGCGCGCGCCACCGCGCCCTGGCCGCCCGTTGTACAGGGCGCATCGCTCAGGCTGATTGTGACGCCGCTGTGCTCGGTGCGGCCCTGCAATTGGATGATTCCCGAAATGACCAGCGTGACCGGCATGGGCGTTGGCGTGGGGAGCGGCGCCGTGGGGGTAGGTGGTGGGGGAGGGGGTGTTGCTACCATTTCTACTGCTGCCAAGGCATCAATCCGCGGCACCACCCAGCCATTGCGTGCATCGGTCAATGGGGTTCCGCTTTCTTTTAGAATGCTTTCAATTTGAACCGACGTTAGGGTGCGATTGGCTTGTAATAACAGGGCCGCCGTTGCACTGGCATGCGCCACCGCCATAGAGGTGCCCGCGTCGCCGCGACTTCCCCCGCCGCGTCCCGTTGACTCAATCCACGCGCCGGGGGCCAGCAAATCGAGCATCACACCGCTGTTGCTAAAACAGGCGATCTGGTCTACCGCAGTGGCGCCATCGGCGCACGTCCCCCAAGTGCGCGCTCCGATATTGGCGTCGTATGTGCTGCCTACGGCAATCACCTCGGAAATACACGCCGGAGAGGTCAGCGCATCCGTATAGCTGTTGTTGCCTGCCGCGGCGAACACCACGATGCCCGCGCCGCGCGCCACTGCGATCGCATTGCTCAACAGGGCTGTATTGGCGTCGGCCTGGCTGCAATCGCCTATGTAGCGCCCGCCGCCCAAACTCAGGTTGATGATATGAACGTCGTGTTGCCATTGGTTGGCTACTACCCAATCAATGGCCGCCACCACGTCGGAAGACCAGCCGGCGCCCTTATCATCTAACACGCGCACAGCCACAATCCCTGCATCGGGCGCGATCCCCTTGGGGCTGAGACTCCCTTTTCCACTGATGATTCCGGCAATGTGCGTGCCGTGCCCGTGTAAGTCCTGGGCACTGTCTCCTTCATTGGTATTGTTGGGAGCGCAGTTACCTTGTGTAAAACAGTGTTGGGCCGCGATGTGATCGGCCAGGTCCGGGTGCGTTGTGTCCACCCCGCTATCAATCAATGCTACATTGATACCCCGTCCCGTGAAGCCAAAATCGGCCCATACGCGATCTGCGCGGATGGCGACAGCGCTTTCCGTCGTTGTGGCATACACCGGCATATCCAGCGCTACCAGGCGGACTTCGGGTAACTTTTGTAATTGTTCCAGGCCCTCTGGCGTCACCATCCCCACCATGCCGGGGACCAACTGATATTGATGTAATGGGGTGAATTCGTCAGGGGCGACCGCCGTCAGCACCGTCTGTTGTGTTTGCGCAATTTGTAAACTTTGCGCCCAAATTCCCCGGTCGGTCGCTGGCGCGCGCAGCAACACCACGATCCGGGCCTGTCCTTCATCCTTTAATTGTTGTAAGAGGGCCGCGTCCAACGTTATTTTTTCGGACGCCGCCGCCAGGTTGCCGGTGTTGCGGCTCAAAATTAACGCCATAGACACTAACCATAAAACTCTTTGCCAAATAGCATGCTTGGGCATAGCCTTCCCTCCTCTAGTAACTTCAAGAAGACAGCGTGTGCTCCTTTAGTGTACTCTATGCCGCAACCATGATTGGTTACAATGCGGTTAATAAACAGTGAAAGCAATTTTTAACGACCGTGTAACTTTTCAAGGGTAATTTTGGGTGAGATAAGTCTTGTCTTTTCATCAAATCCAGGTACAATGCTCACGTTGAAACAGGGTAGTACGAGTAGGAGCCATAGGAATGCCAGCCACATACAAGGAATTGCAACAGCAGTTGTTGGATACGGAAAAAGATTTGAGGATGCAACTGGAGGCCACCAAACGCACCGTACGTGAGGACGGGGTTGGCTACAGCAATCACATGGCCGACGCCGCCACCGAGGTATTTGAACAGGCGCGCGATGTGTCGGTCGCCCGGCAGTTGGAACGCTCTTTGGAGGATGTCCTCCACGCTTTGCAAAAATTCGAGGATAGCACGTTTGGCATTTGCGAGTCATGCGGCACGATTATTGAGTTAGCGCGCCTGGAGGCGCTGCCTTCTGCTCGCTATTGTATGCGCTGCCAGTCCCGGCACGAAGCCAAACGATGAAAATCAGCACGCGCAGTAAGCTGCTGTTGGTGGGGGCTGCCGCCCTGGTGTTTGCGCTTGATCAGGCTTCCAAGTTCTGGGTAGTGCGCACTTTGCCCCCCTATACCCCGGTGGATGTTTTCCCCTGGCTCAAGCCGATCCTTTCCTTTACTTACATTACCAATATGGGCGTAGCTTTTGGGCTTTTTCCTCAATTGAGCACCTTGCTAAAGTTTCTGCCGTTGTTGGTCATCGGTTTGATTGTTCTCTTTCGTCGTTCTATCGTTGTGACGCGCATCTGGCTCGATCTGGCCCTGGGGATTGTCGTGGGCGGCGCATTGGGCAATCTCTGGGATCGCCTTTTCCGGGGGGGGGCTGTGGTGGATTTCCTCGATGTAAACTTCTGGCCTTTCCGCCAATGGCCGGTGTTTAACCTCGCCGATGCCTCTATTCTCGTTGGCGTGGGAATCTTGTTGCTGGATTCCTTGCTTTTTGATATGCAACCCGCGCCGATTGCTGACGTTCCTACTGCCCCAGAAGCGGCGTTCGCGCCGGAAGATGAAGGCGCCCATGTCTGATTCGCAGACCTTTGTCACTGCTGAGCCGATGCGGTTGGATCAGTTGCTTGCCGGGCAGTGGCCGGAGGCCACCCGTGAGCAGATCCGCGCGCTGATTCGCCGGGGGACGGTGACGGTGGATGGGGCGCCGGCGTTGAAGGCCGGTCAGTATGTGCCGGCGGGCGCTTGTATTGTTGCCCCCGCCCCGGAAATCGGGGCTGATAAGGTGGCAGAGGCGACCTACTCGTTGCCGTCGCTGCCGGTGATTTATGAGGATGCCGTTCTGATCGTGGTGGATAAGCCTGTCGGGCTGCCGTTGGAGGCGCAGCGCGCTGCGGTGGATTGTGTGGCCGCCCGGTTGACTGCGCTTTACCCGGAAATCGCGCATGTTGGCGGTGCGGGCCGCGCCGGGATTGTGACACGCATTGCGCCGGAAGCCTCCGGACTGCTGCTGGCGGCTAGAGACGAGGCCACCTACCGCATGTTGCGCCATCATTTGCAGCGCCAACGCATTGAACCGGTGTATTCGGTGCTTGTTGAAGGGCGCATGACCGGTGAACACGTCATTGATCAGCCGGTGGGCAATGTCAAACGCGCGCGCGAGCGGTTGAATGTCGCCCGTGAGGGGCGTCCGGCGCGCACCTGCTGCCGGGGGCAGCGGCATTACAAAGAGAACGATCACAGTTATTCCTTGCTGGAAGTGCGTCCTGAAACCTCCCGCAAACATCAATTGCGCGTTCATCTGGCGTGGTATGGCTTTCCCATTGTGGGAGATCGTGTCTACGGCTCGCGGTATCAGCCGTTGTTGTCCGAGCGACTGTTTCTGCACCTGAGCTTGTTGCGTTTCCCTCACCCGGTCAGCGGTGAATGGATGCAGTTTGAATCAACTTTGCCGCCAGAGTTACGCGATGTGTTGCGCTATCTAACACGCCCGAAACATTAGTCAATTACGGGTGTGCCCGGATCTGTGGCACAGCCCCGATAATAAAAAATTTTTAACACAAAGACGCGGAGACGCGAAGTTTTTTTGACTATATGACTATTAGACTGACGACTTTTCAGAGGAGGTTCTTCAAATGCGAGAATTGAACGTTGCTGTCGTGCAAATGCAGCCCGAACTGGGGAAAATGGAGGCCAACGTCGGCAAAATGGCCGATTTTATCGCCAAGATTGCCACCGAACAACCGGTGGATATCATTGTCTTCCCAGAGTTGTGCGTTACCGGCTACGAAGGGGGCCAGCGTTTCGCGCAGATGGCGCAGCGTGCTCCCGGCGCAGTCACCAACATCCTGGGGCAGCACGCCACCGAGTTTGGCGTCTACCTGGTGATTGGGATGGCTGTGAAGGAAAAAGTGGAGACAGTGTTGTACAACAGCGCCATCCTGATCGGGCCGGATGGTGGCGTGGCGAGTGAGTATCGTAAAGTTCACCTGCAAGCTGAGGAACGCCTAGTCTTCCGTCCCGGCTATCGCATCGCGCCGGAAGAAACGGAGGTCGGCGTGGTGGGCTTAATGACCGGTTGGGACTTGACCTTCCCGGAGACAGCGCGCAGTCTGGTGCTGGACGGCGCCGAGGTAATCTTGCTGCCCGCCGCCTGGCAGGCCAAGGACGCCGATATGTGGCGCACGCTGCTCGTCGCCCGCGCCTACGAGAACGATGTTTTCATCGCTGCGGCAAATCGCATCGGGGAAGAGCCTTCGTACACCTTCGCCGGGCAGAGCGCGATCCTCGGCCCGAATGGGGAAGTGCTGGCGGCTCTGGAAACGCCGGAAGAGGGCTATGCCGTGGTGCGTCTCGACCTCGATGACGTGCGCCATCGCCGCGAGGAGACGCAGATTATGCTGGCGCGGCAGCCAGGGTCCTATCGCCCCATTGTGAAGAAATACTAACCGCAAGTAACGAGTAATGAGAAATGAGTAATGAGTGCTTTGCACTCATTACTCATTCCTTTTTACTCATTTCTCATAACGCCTTCTCGTACACTCGGTACGTCCGATAAATCTCCCCCCCGAAGTTTTCCGCCGTTTGACGCATGGGGGTGTTGCTTTCCAGCACCCACGAAATCTCCGCCATAGTATAGCCCTCGCGGATGCTGGACATCAGTGTTTCCATAAACAACAGCGCATCCACGCCGCGCCCGCGATATTCCTCGATGACGCCGCCCGCGAAGCCGCGAATTGTCTTGACGACCTTGCGCATTTTCCACCAGTAAAACAGTTTCAGCATCGTCCACCACTCCGGGACGCCGGGACGGGGGTAGGCTTTGTGGAGCGCCTGGTTGACGTCGGGTATGGGCACCATTGCCCCTACGGGGATGCCATCTTTTTCGGCAAAGAACACCGTTTTGGGATCGAGCAGGGGTTTGAGCGCCATAATCTGGTGTTCCATTTCTTCATCGGTCACGGGCACAAACCCCCAGTTCTTCTGCCAGGCTGCGTTATAGATCTCTTTGAATAGCCTCGCCTCTTTATCGAACGTGTGCATGTAGATGGGCCGTATCGTAATGTTCATCCGCTGGCGCACTTTTTCCATCACGCGCAGCACCTTGGGATCGAGGCCCGTGCCATCCGCCTTGTAGCGCGTCAGATCAACCCGATACGCATACAGGTTTTGTGCGGTGAAGTAACCGGTATCTTCAATGAAAGCCACGTAATAGCGCGGATTATACGTCATCAACACTACCGGTATGCCCCAGCCGTCCGCCAACAAGCCGCACTCCTCGTTGGTGGAGAGATTCATTGGCCCGCGAATGGTCGTCATGCCTTCGCCGCGCACAAAGTCTTCCGCCGCTTTCAATAGGGCGTCCGAGGCTTCTCGATCCTCCAAAACTTCGTAGAGTCCGAAAAACCCCGCCGTGTCATTCCAGTGTCGGTTGTGGTTATAGTTAATAAAGCCGGCAATTCGCCCGACCACCAGCCCCGCCCGCCGCGCCAGAAAATAGCGCATTTTCGCGTGGGCCTGGAACGGGTGAGTCGTCAACAGCGTGTGCTGTTCAGACAACAGCGGCGGCACCCAATAGGGATCGCTGCGATAGACTTCCCAGGCGAAGTTGATAAACGCTTTGCGTTCTGCTTCTGTTTCTACCGGCGCAATCACTAAATTGGCGGTCATCCGCAGTCCTCCCATAAACTCAACGGGCCGTTGTGTTATTGGTTCCCATCGCTAAAAGTTTGGATTTCGTTATGATCACAGCATCTGTGTTCAGATTATAGTCTGTTCCTTCTAATCGAACAAACGTTACTAACGCAATTCTTATGTAAAGCTAATCTCTCTCTAATCTTCATACTCTATGATGAAGGATGAAGAGAGTAGCTCAAGTCGCTCTGAACGGCGACTGTCCTGTTGGGGAGACACCCCAACGGGGTCACGCGGCCCCGATTGTATGGGAGGACAACGATGGAACAAAGAGAACTTCATACTGAAAATACCCAGCAAGCTCTGTTGCGGGCGCAGCGCCTGGCGGCCGAAAATGGCAACCCGCAAATTGACCCGGAACACTTGCTCCTGGCCCTGTTGGAGCAAGCCGATAGCGCCGTGCCGCTGGTGATCCTGCGGCTCGGCAGCGACCCGCAACGGCTGCGCGTGGAGTTGGAGCAAGCCTTGACGCGCAAGCCGCGCGCGCGCGGCGACGCGGCCCAGGTGGATTGGTCGCCGGCGGTGCGTCGCATCCTCCAAGCCGCCGGGCGCGAGGCGCAGGCCATGCGCGACGAGTACATCAGCGCCGAGCACCTGCTGCTGGCGCTGGCCGATTCCAGCGCGGGGGACATCGCCCGTTTCCTGGCAACCTATGGCGTCAACCGGGAGGCTGTGCTGCGTGCGCTCGCTACGATTCGCGGCGGGCAGCGCGTCACGTCGGCCACGCCCGAAGATACCTACAACGTGCTGGAAAAATACGGGCGTAACCTCTCGCAACTGGCGCACCAGGGCCAACTCGACCCGGTCATCGGGCGCGACGAGGAAATCCGCCGCGTGATGCAGATTCTCTCGCGCCGCACCAAGAACAACCCCGTCCTGGTCGGCGACGCCGGCGTGGGCAAGACGGCCATCGTTGAAGGGCTGGCGCAGCGGATCGCGCGCGGCGACGTGCCGGAGCCGTTGAAGCAGAAGGAAATTTTCCAACTGGATATGGGTGCGCTGATTGCCGGCGCGAAGTACCGGGGGGAATTTGAGGAACGCCTCAAGGCCGTCCTGAACGCCGTGGCGCAGTCCACCGGGCGTATTCTGCTGTTCATTGACGAGCTACATACGGTCGTGGGCGCGGGCAAGGCCGAGGGCGCGCTGGACGCGGGCAACCTCCTCAAGCCGATGCTGGCGCGCGGCGAACTGCACACCATCGGCGCGACGACGCTGGACGAGTACCGCCAGTACATCGAGAAGGACGCGGCGCTGGAACGGCGCTTCCAGCCCGTCTACGTGGACGAACCCGACGTGGCTGACACCATCAGCATCCTGCGCGGCCTCAAGGAGCGGTACGACGTGCATCACGGCGTGCGGATTCAGGATGCCGCGCTCATCGCCGCCGCCACTCTGAGCGACCGGTACATCGCCGACCGCCAATTGCCCGACAAGGCGATTGATCTGGTGGACGAGGCCGCCGCCCGCCTGCGACTGGAGATTGACTCCAAGCCGGCAGAACTGGACGAGATTGATCGCCGGGTGCTGCAACTGGAAATCGAACGCGAGGCGCTCAAGCAGGAGCGCGACAAGGCCAGCAAGGAGCGTCTCAAGAAGTTGGAGCAGGAACTGGCCGACCTCAAAGAGGGCAGCCGCGCCCTGCGGGGCCGTTGGGAGCACGAAAAGGCGCTCATCCAGGAAATCCAGCAGGTTCAGAAGCAGATGGAAGACCTGAAAGTGGACATGGCGCAGGCGGAAGGCCGCAACGATTACGCGGCGGCGGCCGAATTGCGCTACGGCAAGATGCAGCAGTTGGAGCACATGCTCGCTGCCGCCGAGGAAAAACTGGCACAGGCGCAGTGCGACCGACCCTTGCTGCGTCAGGAAGTCGGGCCGGAGGAGATCGCGCGCGTCGTCTCCGGGTGGACGGGCATCCCCGTCAGCCGGCTGATGGAGGGCGAGCGCGAGAAGCTGCTGCGGATGGAGGAGGAGTTGCACCGGCGCATCGTGGGACAGGAGGAGGCGGTGCGCGCCGTCTCCAACGCCGTCCGCCGTGCGCGGGCCGGACTCCAGGCAACCCACCGGCCCATCGGCACATTCCTTTTCCTGGGGCCGACCGGCGTCGGCAAGACGGAGCTGGCGCGCGCCCTGGCGGAATTCCTCTTCGACACGGAAGAGGCCATCGTGCGCATTGACATGAGCGAGTATCAGGAGAAGCATACCGTCTCGCGCCTGATCGGCGCGCCGCCGGGGTACGTGGGCTACGAAGAAGCCGGGCAGTTGACCGAGGCCGTCCGTCGCCGTCCGTACAGTGTGCTGCTGCTGGACGAAATCGAGAAGGCGCACACCGAGGTCTTCAACGTGCTGCTGCAACTGCTCGACGAGGGGCGACTGACCGATGGACACGGGCGGACGGTGGATTTTACCCACACGATCATCATTATGACCAGCAATGTCGGCAGCCGGTGGATCAAAGACCTGGGGGTGGAGCAGGCGCGCGAGCAGGTGTGGGCCGAACTGGACGCCACCTTCCGCCCGGAATTTCTCAACCGGATTGACGAGGTGATCCTGTTCCGCAGCCTGACCCGCGACGATCTCAAGGCGATTGTGGACATCCAGGCGCAGCAGTTGCAGCAGTTGCTGAAGGAGCGGCAGATCGGCCTGACGCTGAGCGCCGCCGCGCGCGACTTCCTGGCCGACGTGGGCTACGACCCGGTGTATGGCGCGCGCCCACTCAAACGGGCCATCCAGCGGTACTTGCAAGACCCGTTGGCGCTGGCCGTGCTGGAAGGGCGCTTTGGGGAAGGGCGTGCAGTGCAGGTGGACGCATCGGGCGATGCGCTGACCTTCGAGGCAAAAGCATAGGGCGGATCATCCATCCGCCCTATCACCAAAACCTGACTTTGGGACGCAGATTTTCGCGGATACACGCAGATTTTTATCTGCGTTCATCAGCGTTCATCTGCGTCCCAGTTTTAGAAAATACTGCGCAGCATCAGCAGGAAGCCGAAGAGGATGAGGGGGATTCCCGCCACCGCGCCGATGATGGTGACGGTGAGCAAGACGCCGGCAATCATCAACACCAGGCCCAAGACGGCTGCCACGACCCGTCCGGTCAATTGCAGGATAAAGCTGATCAACCACCAAATCGCGGCAAAGGGCCACAAAAACCACGGAACTTTATGCGCTTTTTCTGTCATCGCTGTCTCCATTGAAAATAGTCTGATAGTCGTTAGTCGGATAGTCGGATAGTCGGATAGTCGTTTTTGTCTTCTCTTTCATACGCAGGAATGCAGGGGAAGTTTCAACGGCGGCGACGAGGGTATTGTTTAATCCGGCTTCCAGCTCACGTGGATCTGCGTTCCCTCATTGGGGTGGCTGTCAACGGCGAGGGTTGCGCCGACGGACTCGGCTCGCTCGCGCATGATGCGCAGGCCGAGGTTGTCGGGGAGGGTCTGCGCGACATCGAAGCCAATGCCATCGTCGCTGATACACAGTTCGATGATACCGGCAGCGTCGTCCACACAGTGCAGGGTGACGCTGACCTGGCCGGCGTTGGCGTGCTTGGCGATGTTGTTCAGAGCTTCCTGCGCGATGCGGTACATGGCGATTTTGACATCGGCGGGCAGGTCGCAGGACAGGCGGGTGGTTACACTGACCGGGACGCGCGCACGTCCCGTGATCGCTTCGCCGAGTTGGTGCAGTAGTTCGCCGATGGGGGCTTCGGACAATACGGTGGGACGCAATTCCAACAGCAGGGTGCGCATTTCGGCCAATGCGCCGCGCGTCAAGTCGCGCAATTCGCGCAGGCGGCGGTCGGCTTCCGTCGGGTTGATTTGCGCCAGGCGTGGCAACACATCGGCGATAAGGCTGGCCGAGAAGAGCGTCTGGGTGACGGCGTCGTGCAGCTCGCGGGCCAGGCGTTGACGTTCTTCCAGGGTGGCGGCCTGTTGCGCCTGTTCGTAAAGCCGCGCGTTTTCGAGGGCGAGGGCGGCGCGCTGCGCCAACGCCAGGATCAGGCGCAGGTCATCCTCGCCAAATGCGCGCGTCTCAGTGTAATTGACATTGAAAACGCCGAAAACGCGCCCCTCTATCGTAATCGGCACGTGGATAAAGGAACGGATGTGCTCCGGGTAGGTAATGTGCCAGTCCACCCGCTGGTCGGTAGTGGTATCGCGCACGACCACCGGCTCGGCATAGGTGGCGACGTGCCCGACCAGCCCACTGTCGGCGGTGAACCGCATCTTGTCCAGGGTCTCCGGCATGAATCCGCGCGCTGCGCTGGGGCGCAACCAGCGATGGTCGGCGTCCCATATCAACAACGCGCTTTTGTCGGCTTGCAGGATGTCTACGGCCACGTCCACCAGGGCTTGCAACACCTCGTTGGTTTCCAGGTGACGGTAAATTTCCTCGTCGGCGTGGTAGAGCGTCTGCACCTGGAGTGTGCGTTGGTCGGCTTCGGCGAAGAGGCAGGCGTTATCCAGCGCAATGGAGGCCAGTTGCGCGAAGCCTTTCAGCAGCCGCACTTCGTCCGCGCCGAACGTGCGCCCGGAGTCGTGATCGTAGGCCAGGCCGATGACACCGACCACCCGTTGCCCCGATAACAATGGCGCGCCGGCTACGGCTTTGATGGTTTCCTCGCGGCTCCCTGGCGTCGGCGCATGGTAGGGCCACGTCGCATACTGATTGACGATGAGCGATTCCTCGTTCCGCCACACCATCCCGGCCAATCCCTGCCCCGCTTGCAGGCGGAAGCCGATGGATTGGGCGAAGAGGCCGATGCCCACCTTGCGTTCCAACACGTTGTGGCCGGCGTTTACCAGGTAAATGTAGCCGTGCGGGGTGTCCAGCAATTGGGCGGCCCGCGTCACGATGGTTTCCAGGAGGTCGTTCACGTCGAGGCGGTTCATCAGGGCGAGGCTGGTTGCGTGTAGCGCGGCGAGGTACTCGTTTTGGCGGCGCAACTCTTCTTCAGCATGCCGTCGCTCATGGATTTCGTTTTTAAGGTGGCTGTATGTGGGGGCGGCTTCTCCGGAGGGAGTGCGTTTTACCGTAAGGGTCAGGAGTATGCTGACGCCCCATAGCACGCTCATGCCGATCGTCAAGACCAGGGCGGCGTGTTGCCACTTGCGGGTAGCGCCAAGGACCTGGTCAAGATGTTGGGTCTCTTCAGCGCATAACATTTCCACTTGGGTGCGCAACCCATCGAGGATACTGGCGAGCTGGTGGGCTGCGCCGCGAAACTGATCATCCACGGGATTGGCGCGCAGCCGGTTCAATTCGTCGTCGTACTGCGCCAGCAGAGGGGGCAGTTGCTGTAGCGCGTCGGTGATGCGGGAATCGCCGTCCGCTTCACGGGTGGCGCGTTGGAGTTGGGCCTCCAGTTGTTGGCGGCAGGTCTCCAGTGTTTCAAAATGCGTAGAACGGTCGCGCACCATGTGGTTGGTTTCAATTTGTAGTTGGTCCAACCCTTGCTGAATATGGGTCAGAGCGACCAGGGTGGCGCCGGCCTGGGATGTTCTGGTGATCATGGCATGGAGGTACGCTAACACCACAACGTTGCCTATGGCGCCAAGGAGCAGGAGTAGGAACAGGAATTGTGTCGGCGTTTTGGAGAGCCGATGCTGGCTGAGCCGCGCGGGGAGCATGTTCTAAGCCTTCCGCAAAATTTGTCTGGTGTTGGATAGGTTGCTATCGCGCTATGGCAATAGTTCCGCGGCCAGGATGAAACTGTATTCTTTATATTCTTCGGTGTCTTGGGGGTTGTGGGTGCGCCAGACACAGATAGGCATATACTTCTGAACCTCATAAAGCAGATAAAACTGCCGGCGAATTTGCGCCTCTGTGGAAGTGTCGCGTGGCAGGCCGTAGCCTTCCCAAAAGGCCGGTTCACTGATGCCGCAGTAGTCGAGCACCGCGAATTCAAGTTCCACATCTCCCCACAATGCGCGGTCGAAATCCAACAATCCGGTGACATTCCCGTTCTTGTCCACCAAGATGTTTTGATTCCAAACATCCATGTGCAATAAACAGGGCGATAGGGGATGGTCAAAGACGCGCCGGTAGTAATCCAACAAATCCCGAAATACTTGCGCCTCGTTGCGGGTGTAGACGCCACAAGCCATCACGTCGTCCAACAACTGGTTCCACATGATGTGGAAAGCCTCTCCCCACGTCGGCTGCGGGGCCATCGGGTGATGCGCCCCCAGGTAGCCATAGGCCGTCTGCCCCAGATGTTCTGTGGCGGTCAAGGAATGTAGCTCGCGCAAGTATCCGCCGACCTGGCGTAGGGTGTTTTGCACAAGAGCGTTGGTCATCCAGTAGGCGCTGTTCACCGGGACGCCGGGCAGCACCTCCATCAGCAGATAGTCCCGATTGAACTTCAACCGGCTGAAGTCATAGCCAATGATCGCCGGCGCCGGGATGTGCGTCTTGGCGCGGATCAAGGCGTGTAGGTCCGGCTCCTGACGCATCATTTTGAACTCGTAGAAGAGCAGCCCGCTATCATCGCGCGGCGCGATGCGCAGGATGAAACGGCCCAGGTTACTGGCGATCCAATAGGACGTGTTATGCTTGCCGGTGCGCACCGGGGTGAGCTTCAGGGTTAGCGGATCTGCGTCCAAAAAATTGAGGACCAATTCTTTCAGGATTGAGATTTCGAGCTTGTTTTCGTCCCTCATGCCGTTTCTCCCACTGTGATAACCTCTTTCAGTCTACCACAAAAACCAAGAAAGCGATAGATTGGCATAGTAAAAACGGGACACCCCAGGGTGGGCGTCCCGTTTCTTTCTGGTAAAGGGTGCGATAGCTCAAGCGATCTTGATATAACCTGAAGCCTTTGCGCCACAGACAGGACACTCGTCCGGTGGGGCGTCGCCCACGTGAGTGTGCCCGCAGGTGGCGCAGACCCAGTAAGTGCCTTCCGCGATGTCGCTGCCGGCTTCGAGCGTTTTGAGGGCATCTTGGTACATCCCCTCGTGAATCTGCTCCACTTCCCAGGCCCATTGGAAGGAACGCAGGGCCTTGTCGTGTCCTTCGGACTGCGCGTCGGCCATAAAATCCTTGTACATCACGTTGACCTCGTAATGCTCGCCTTCGATGGCGGCCTGCAAGTTCTCGACCGTGGATTTGATCTCGCCGAGAACGCGCAAGTGGTTATGGGCGTGAACCGTCTCGGCCTCGGCTACGGCGCGGAACAGGTTGGCGATGTTGGGATACCCATCGCGGGCGGCTTTCTTCGCAAAGGCCAGATATTTGCGATTGGCCTGAGATTCGCCGGCAAAGGCGGCCTTCAAATCGTCTGTACTTTTCATTGGTATTGTTCTCCTTACTCATAGGGAATGTTAATGGTAGTGGAAATGACTACCTTGTCCATTGCGTGGCGAGCCACTATAAATCAAAAACCCCCGGCTTTTTATAGACCGGGGGTTGCTTAGTGCCGAAGCTGGGAGTTGAACCCAGATGAGCATAAGCTCACCACGCCCTGAACGTGGCGCGTCTGCCTATTCCGCCACTTCGGCTCTTTCTTGTGTTGTTAATGCGAACAACGTGGATTCTACCCCAGAGCTTGATTTTGTCAAGCCTATGGCAAAGCGTATAATGGAGGTACTGATAGACTGATTTTCTCATCCAACGGAGGTACTGATGACCAAAAGACAAGTCGTCTCGCGCAGTTCTTACGTGGATTCCAGCAAGGTAGGTGAGACTAAGGCCGCCGGTACGGAGCGCGTCTATCGCGGCACGATCGAGGCGCAGTGGACGTGCAATTCGTGCGGGCGCGCCGGCATCCCCGGACGCCAAAAGCGCTGTCCCAGTTGTGGCAATCCCAAAGACAGCAGCGAAACTTACGAGGCGCCCACTGGCGAAGTTAAATATCTCACGCCGGATGAGCTGAAGGCAATGGGGGTAGACCCCACGCAGCACCTTTCGGACGAGGAATGTGAGTATTGCGGCGCCAAACTTCAGCCGGGCACGCAAAAATGCCCCAACTGCGGCGCAGCTCTGGGTGACGTAGGCTACACCACGCG
>Ga0116144_10001837_pt1 | contig 24217 bp, 19 predicted proteins | sample AD_UKC035_MetaG_FD_89746 | JGI IMG/M metagenome (GOLD analysis project Ga0116144, IMG submission 89746) | Active sludge microbial communities of municipal wastewater-treating anaerobic digesters from USA - AD_UKC035_MetaG | ecosystem: Engineered > Bioreactor > Anaerobic > Digestate | place: USA...
TCCAGGTAGATCAAAAGGTCCGGGTGGGTGATGCGCCGCCACATATCCGGGGCGGCGCAGTGCTCTTGCATGATTTCCTTCGCCGCGTAACCGCGCGCCCGCAGCGCCCGCGCCAGGGTGGTTTTGCCGGACGAACACGGGCCGACGATCCCGATTAACGGCGCACGCTCACCCGGCTCGCTCGCGTCCATCAGTCGGGCAGCGGCACTTCCACCTGCATCCCGCGCGGGCCGGTGGGTTCCCCTGACTGCACGTGAAGCACGAGGATGCTGGTGTCGTCGGTGGGGCGGCCATTATCGGCGGCCATTGCGCGTTCCAGCAGGCCATCCGCCAGCGCGAGCGCCGTTGGCGACTCTTGCCAGACCGCTTCGAGCGCCTCGGGGATGTCGAATTCAACGCCGCTGCGGCTCCCGGCGTGTTTGAGGCCATCGGTGAAGGCGCAGGCCACCAGTCCCGGCTCCAGGTAAATGTGATCCACCGTCGGGCGGGTGTTGCGGTAGAAGCCCAACACCGGCGTCTCACTTTCCAGCAATTGCAGGTCGCCGCCGGGGTAGCGCACGTAGACGGAGGATTCACCGCATTGGGTCACAATGAGGGAATGGCTTTCCAATTCTACTGAAAGGACGACGAGCGTCGAGGATACTTTGCCCTGGCGCAGAGCGTACAGCATATCGTTGGCGGCGCGCGCCGTCGCGCCGTCGCGCACGCCTTCCGCCAGGTCCGAGACAACTTTGCGCACCACGCGGATGCTGATCGCCTTGGCGGCTTCGCCGGAACTCTGCCCGTCGGCCAGCACAAACGAGAGGCCGCCATGCGGGCGTTCGATCATCTCCACCGTGTCGCCGCTCTCGCGCACGCCCCACTTGTTGATTTTACTCACGGCAACCGAAAGATGCATGCAGCACCTCCCTCTAGCGCTCGTTTTGATCGGCGCGCTTACCATGGATGGCGCCGATCAAAATCTCTATCTCAACCCCTTCTGCAATTTGCAGGCGGGCGACATCTTTCTCGAAGTCAATATGAGTCAATGTCCCGAGCAAGCCCCCGATGGTCAACACTTGATCGCCAACAACCAGGGTAGACTCTTTTTGTTTGCGCCGCCGCTGCGCCGCCCAGCGCGGCAGATAAACAGCAAGGGCCATCATTGCAATAAGAATTAGCCAAAACCATTCACCGGATGCCTGATTCATGACGGCTCCTATGTTAAAATTGTGTTTTATCATTCCGCAATCTTGCGGTTAATTCGATTATACCCTTGAAGAGAAGGGAAAACAAGTCGCTTGAAAGTTAGAAAAAAAGAGTTACACTTTGTAGACCGCAAGTCAGATTATGTTCCATATTCACCGGGAGGTAAGGTATGATATCTGACCATTCAGCGCGCATATTGGTGGTTGAAGATGATCCTCGTTATGTTCGTGTGATCAAAATCAATCTTGAGGCAAGTCAGTATGAGGTTGCTGTCGCGCCCAATGGTGAAAAAGCGATAGAATTGATCGCCGAGGATCACTACGATTTGATTTTATTGGATGTTTTTATGCCCGGTATGGATGGGTATGAAGTTTGCCGACGCATCCGAGGTTTTTCCAACGTTCCCATCATTTTCCTCACTGCATCGGCGGATACAATGGACAAAGTGCGTGGACTGGATGATGGCGCCAATGATTACATCACGAAACCCTTCAGTATGCGGGAGTTATTGGCCCGCATACGGGTTCAGTTGCGTCAGTCTGACTCGCCCGTCCCGTCCTCGCCGCCCGTGCTGCACGTAGGCGAATTAACGGTGGATTTTGGCAAAAAACGGGTCTATCGCCTCGGTGTGGAAATCAAGCTGACCCACACTGAATACACCGTGTTCGCGTTGTTGGCGCGTCAAGCCGGCCATGTGCTGATGCCCGAATATCTTCTGAGTCAGGTTTGGGGGCCTGGGCATGAAAACGATGGGCAACTGCTATGGCAAGTTATCCATCGCTTGCGCCAAAAAATCGAGCCGGATCCGGCCAACCCATGCTATATCCAGACACGCGCCAGTGTCGGTTACATCTTTGAATACCAAGGCCCTCAACCCACCCCTCCCGACACAACGGAGTTGGAGCACTAATCGGTTGACTTTTTCGTTAAACGCAGTTATATTCCAGTGAATCCAAAAATTTCTATCGAATAATAAGGAGAGCCATGTTAGTTACCAGTAAAGAACTCTTGTTGGACGCCCAGAAGAATGGTTATGCGGTCGGCGCATTCAACACCAATAACCTGGAAATCACGCAAGCTATTATTCGCGCCGCCGAGGCGAAGCGCGCCCCGGTCCTGGTGCAAATTTCCGCAGGCGCCCTCAAATACGCCGGGGCAGAATTTCTGCCGATGATCGTAGCCAAAGCGGCGCAGTTAGCCAGTGTGCCGGTAGCCATTCACCTGGATCACGGGCCGAGCTTTGAGTCCGTGTTGCAATGTCTGCGCGTAGGGTTCACCTCCATCATGCGCGACGCATCCAAACTCCCGTACGAACAGAACGTGGCCGAAGTGCGCAAGGTAGTGGAAGTTTGCCACGCGCTAGGCATTCCCGTAGAGGCCGAGATCGGTAAGATAGGCGGGGCAGAAGAACATGTCGTAGTCAGCGACCGCGAAGCGACTATGAGCGACCCGGACGAATGTGCCCGCTTCGTGGAAGACGCCGGCTTCGACTTCCTGGCGGTAGCCATCGGCAATGCGCATGGCTTCTACAAGGGCGAACCGCAGTTAGACTTCGCGCGCCTGGAAAAAATCCGCAGCAAAGTTTCCGTGCCGCTGGTCCTGCACGGCGCATCCGGCATCCCCGACGCACAGATCACAATGGCCGTCGAACGCGGCATCTGCAAGATCAACATTGATACCGAAATCCGCAATGCCTTCATTCGCACGATTCAAAAGCTCGTGGCCGAAAACCCCGATCAAATTGACCCTCGCAAGATTTTTGGGCCGGGGATTGAAGCGATGCAGGCGATAGTCGAACAAAAGATCGAGATCTTCAAGAGCGCCGGGCGCGCATAGCTCTGCCCTACGGGCTATGGTTGATGAGAAATGGGGGGAGGGGCTTGCTCCTCCCCCCATAGTTTTACCTTTCGAGGGTCACCAGGGCTAAGAGAGCGCCCCTGTGGGCGGCACATTAGACCCAAAGTTTTTAAGATACTCTCCGTGGAGCGAGCCATGAACGTGCTTTTGTTTTCACCTCACTTCCCCGCCAACTATTACCAATTTGCCAGCGCCTTGCGCCGTAATGGCGCAAATGTGCTGGGTCTGGGAGATGCGCCCTACGAGTCCCTCCGCATGGAATTGCGGGTGGCCCTATCCGAGTATTACCGCGTGGACAACATGCATGACTACGACCAATTGCTCCGAGCCTGCGGCTATTTCACCCATCGTTACGGAAAACTCGAACGCATCGAATCGCACAACGAGTATTGGCTGCAAACCGACGCGCGGTTGCGCACTGATTTCAATGTACCCGGCCCCAAGGACGCCGACATCCTCTGGGGCAAACAAAAGTCACGGATGAAGCAAATCTTCACGCAGGCCGGGATCGCAGTGGCGCGGGGCGCGGTTGTACACACGCTCGAAACAGCCCACGAATTGATCGCCCAAACCGGCTATCCAATAGTCGCTAAACCGGATGTGGGGGTAGGCGCTGCCGCCACCTACAAGATTCATAACACGCAAGAACTGGAAAGCTTCTTTGCGACCCGACCGGCGATTGATTATATGCTGGAGGAATTCATCCAGGGCGACCTCTATTCCTTCGACGGCTTGACCGACCGCGATGGTCACATTGTCTTTCACACCTCCCATTATTTCAGCCAGGGAATTATGGAAACGGTGAACGAGGGGCGCGACCTGTTCTACTATTCCATGCGCGATTTACCTATAGGGTTAGAAGATGTCGGCCGGCGGGCCGTGGCCGGGTTCGGGCTACGGGAACGTTTCTTCCATATCGAATTTTTCCAGGTCGCGCCGGGCCGGTGGGTGGCGTTGGAAGTCAACATGCGCCCCCCTGGCGGTCTGACGATGGATATGTTCAATTACGCTAACGATAGGGATTTATACCAGCAGTGGGCCAACATCGTGACATTCAATAGCCATGACCTCGTCGGAGAACGTCCCTACCACTGCGCCTATGTGGGTCGCAAACAGGCCCTGCCCCACTGCCTACCCCACACAGAGATTTTATCGCGTTATGGCGCGTTCATCGTCCACCACGAAGCCATCAATCCCGTGCTGGCGCCCGCCATCGGCGACTACGGTTACTTGCTGCGCTCCCCCCATCTGGCGGAGTTAGAGCCGATCATCGCAGACATGGTAAGGGTCGCCGCGCAATGAACCTGGTCTTGCTCTCTCCCCATTTCCCCCCCAATTTTTACAACTTTGCAGTAGGCGCGCGCCAGGCGGAAATGAACGTTCTGGGGATTGGGGATGCGCCCTTTGAAACCCTACGCCTGGAGTTGCAAGCCGCACTGACGGAATATTACCGCGTGGACGATCTGCATAACTACGATAGTGTGATGCGCGCCTGCGCCTATTTCATCCATCAGTATGGTCGGCTGGATCGCCTGGAATCCCATAACGAATACTGGTTGGAAACTGACGCCCGCCTGCGCACCGACTTCAATATCCCCGGCTTGAAACTACCGGAAATTGCCCAGATCAAGCGCAAATCGCAGATGCGCCAAATTTTCACCGACGCCGGCGTCGCCGTGGCGCGGGGGCACCTCTTAAGCGACCCGGCTGCCGCGCACGACTTTGTAGCGCAGGTAGGTTACCCACTGATCGCCAAACCCAACATCGGCGTAGGTGCAGCCGGCACCTTCAAAATTCATAACGCGGCAGAGTTAGAACAGTTCTTTGCCACTCGCCCCCTGGTAGATTATCTGCTGGAAGAATTTATTGTAGGGCAGCTCCATTCGTTTGACGGGCTGACGGATCAGGACGGACGAATCATGTTCTGCACGGCGCACTTCTACCGGCCGGGCATTATGGAAGTGGTCAACGAAGACCTGGACGTGTTCGCCTGCTCCCTGCGCGACATCCCGCCGGGGTTGGAAGAGGCCGGGCGGAAAGCCGTGGCCGCCTTTGCCGTGCGTGAGCGCTTTTTCCACATTGAATTTTTCCAGCGCGCGGCCGATCAACAGTGGATCGCCGTCGAGATGAACATGCGCCCCCCTGGCGGCCCGATGCTCGACGTATTCAACTTTGCCAACGACCTCAACCTGTACGAGCAGTGGGCCAATGTCCTGGCGTTCAACGCTTTCACCGCCTCTTACTCCCGCCCCTATCATTGTGCCTTCGTGGGACGCAAGCAGCATCGCCGGCACCGCCATTCGTTGCAGGACATCCTCCAGGTCTACGGACATTTACTCATCCACCACGAGCCGGTGACGCCGGCTTTTGCGCGGGCGATGGGTAATTATGCGTATTTATTGCGCTCGCCCGATTTGGCCGAATTGTTGACAGCCATTGACTTTATCCTGGAATGTGATTTAAGTTGAGTCGAATTTGGATTCACTGAATCGGCTCAATCTGCTGATGGAAGGGGGATGCAATGAAAATCGAGTATCATAAATTTTGGAGCCAACGCCTCAGCCGTGATATGGAGCTAAAGGCCTACGGACAGAAAGGCAAACCTTTGGTGGTTTTCCCCTCCGGTTGTGGGCGCTTCTACGAATTTGAAGATTTCGGGATGATTGACGCTGTGCAAAACCTCATCGAACAAGAGCGGATTGTAGTGTACACTGTGGACAGCGTGGATTCAGAATCCTGGTTGGCGCATTGGAAATATCCTGGCGACCGGGGTTGGCGCCACGCCCAATATGATCAGTACATCGTTGAAGAAGTCGCGCCCTTTGTGCGCGAACACAGCGGCTGGGACGATAAATTTATCGCTACCGGATGCAGTATGGGAGGGTATCACGCGGCCAATTTTTTCTTTAAGCATCCGGACATTTTCGACGTGACGATTGCGCTAAGTGGCCTGTTTGGCTCGCAATACTTTGTGGGAGATTATATGGACGACTACGTCTATTACAATTTCCCCCTGGTCTACCTGCCTCACCTGAGCGATCTCTGGTATCTGAACCAATACCGCCGCAGCCATATCATCGTCTGCACCGGGCAAGGCGCGTGGGAAGAGGATTGCATCCGGGAAGCGCAAGCCCTGGAGGCGATATTGACCCAGTTGGACGTCCCGGCTTGGTTTGACTATTGGGGCCACGACGTAAATCACGACTGGCCCTGGTGGCAGAAACAACTGCCCTATTTCCTGGAAACGTTAAACTTATAGCGAGCATACTCAACGGATTTAGCGGATTTAACGGCTAACCAATCCGTTCCATCCGTTGAATCCGTTGATAATTTTTAACCAGAAGGGCTTTTAATGAAAACTTTACGTGAACAGATTGAAGAATTGCTCCGCGCCGGATTGCAACAGGTGCAGGCGGCCGGCGCCCTGCCGGAATTTGCGCTCCCCGCCGTGATCGCCGTGGCGCCCAGCCGCCATGAATCCCATGGCGACTACGGCTCGCCCGTCTGCCTGGGGCTGGCGCGGGAATTGCGCCGCCCGCCGTTGCAAATTGCCCAGGCCGTGCTGCCCCACATCCCCGCCGCCGACTTCGTAGCGGAGGTCACGGTGGCCCCGCCGGGCTACCTCAACTTCGCGCTGTCCGAGACGTGGCTCGCGCAGCAGGTTACCGCCGTCCTGGCGGCCGGCGACACCTGGGGCAACGTCGCGCTGGGGGTGGGGAAGCGCGTGCAAGTAGAATTTGTCAGCGCGAACCCCACCGGCCCCATCACCATCGGCTCGGCGCGCAACGCCGTGCTGGGAGACGTCCTGGCCTCGCTGCTCGCCGCTGCCGGCTATGCGGTGGAGCGCGAGTATTACGTGAACGACGCCGGCTCGAAGGTGCAGCACTTTGGCGGCAGCCTCTACGCGCGCTACGCCAACCTGCTCGACGTCCCGGAGCCGTTCCCGGAGCAAGGCTACCCCGCCGCCTACGTGACCGAACTGGCGCAAGCTATTGTCGCGCAAGAAGGCCGCCGCTACCTTGACATGCCGCGCGAGACGGCCATCCGCGAGTTATACCGGTTGGGCATCGCGCGCGTGCTGGAAGGCGTGGCCGACGACCTCGCGCAACTGCGAGTACACTTCGACACCTGGTTCCACGAAACCACCCTGCATACCTCCGGCCTGTTTGATGCAATGATGGCGAAGTTGCGGGCGGGCGGCTACCTTGTGGAATACGACGACGCCGTCTGGTTCCGCCATCCTGACCTGGAGAAGGACGCAGTGTTGATTCGCTCCCCCAAAGTGGCGCCCAATCCCGTTGACCGCCCGACGTACCTGGCTTCGGACATCCCCTACCTCTGGCACAAACTGGTGGAGCGCGGCTTTGACTGGGCCATCTACGTCTGGGGCGCGGATCACCACGGCGACGTACCGCGCGTCCAGGCGGCGGCCCAAGCCGTAGGCGTGACCCCGGCGCGGTTGACCTTCATCCTCTACCAGATGGTTACCTTGCTGCGCGGCGGCGAAGAAGTGCGCATGTCCAAAAGCTCCGGCGAGTTCGTCACCCTGCGGGAACTGGTGGACGAAGTCGGCCCTGACCCGATCCGCTTCATGATGCTCACGCGCACGGTAGACGTGACGTTGGATTTCGACCTGGATTTGGCGGTCGAGCAATCGGATCGCAACCCGGTGTACTACGTCCAGTACGCGCACACCCGTATCGCCGGCGTGCTGCGCAAAGCGGCGGAAGAGAGACTCGATCCCCAGGTGATGGGGGACACTAGGCTGTTGACACATCCCAGTGAACTGGCGCTGATCCGCAAGATGTTGGCGCTGCCGGACACCATCGCCCAGGCCGCCGCCAACCTGACGCCGCACCTCCTGCCCCTCTACGCCACCGAGTTGGCCGCGCTGTTCCACGCTTTCTACCGCGACTGCCGCGTCGTCTCCACTGCGCCGGAAGACGCTGCCCTGACCTCCGCCCGCCTGACGTTGGTGCGGGCCGCCAAGAACGTCCTGGCCCGCGTCCTGCACCTGATGGGCATGAACGCCCCAGACCGCATGTGATTTCGGATTGACGAAACTTGACCACAGCAACATAGAGCCGTAGACCCTTCTTGACTATCAGACTACCTGACTAACGACTACCAGACTATTTTCGGAGAAACTAACTTATGGGACTGAAACCTGATTTCTGGATTCGCCAGATGGCGTTGGAACAACACATGATCGAGCCGTTCTTTGATGGGCAGAAGCGGAACGGCGTTATTTCCTACGGCCTGTCCTCGTATGGCTACGACATTCGCGTCGCCAATGAGTTCAAGGTCTTCACGCCTGGCGTGGGCGACCTGGCCGTCGTTGACCCCAAGGGGATTGACACGCGCGCAATGATTGACTTTATGGGGGATATATGCATCATTCCGCCCAACTCTTTCGCCCTGGCGCGCAGTTTGGAGTACATCCGTATGCCAAGCAATGTGCTGGGAGCCGTTCTCGGCAAATCCACCTACGCGCGGTGCGGCATCGTGACCAATTTCACGCCGTTGGAACCCGGCTGGCACGGCTACATCACCATCGAAATCAGCAACACCACCCCCATGCCGGCCAAGGTCTATGCCAATGAAGGCATTGCTCAGGTGCTATTTTTCGAGGGCGACGCCCCTTGTGAGGTCTCCTATGCAGATAAGAAAGGGAAATACCAGGGGCAGACAGGTGTAGTATTGCCGCGATTGTGATAAAATAAGGGGCAATAATGTTGAAAGGAGTCATAAAGTGCGATTAACGGGTCGCCCGAATGTCGAGCGATTAAAGGCCCAAGGCGATTTAGCCGGGTTAATCCAGGCGCTTAGTTATCAACACGACGAGCGCGTCTATCAGCCGGCCATTGCGGCGCTGGTAGCCATAGGGAAACCCGCCGTCGGCCCTCTGGTGGAAGCCCTGGGAGATGCGCGCCTGCGCAAGGGCGCGACAGAAGTCCTGGTGCAAATTGGGCCTATGGCAATGGAAGCGTTGATAGCCGCCCTGGAACACCGCAACGAAGCTCTGCGCAAGGCTGCGACCGAAATCCTGGCGCGCATCGGAATGTTGGCTGTGGACCCGCTTGCGGTGGCGTTGCGTCACCGCAACTGGATTGTGCGCGAAGCCGCTACCGAAGCTCTGGTACAGATCGGGATGTTGGCAGTGGATACCCTCAGCGCCCTGGCAACAGAACGCCGTGAGAAATTAGAAGCGCGCGTGGCCGCCGCCACCGCGTTGGCCCGGCTCAATTCCTTGCACCCCTTACTCGCCTTGCTGCCGCGTCAAGATGACCCGGTACGCCCGGAGGTCGCCCGGCTGCTGGGCGCATCCAATGACGCGCGCGCCGTCGAACCGTTGATCGCCGCCCTCAAAGATGCCGACCCCACTCTGCGCGGCGCAGCGGCCCAGGCCCTCGGCGAACTGGGCAACTACCGCGCAGTAGAACCACTCGCGGCGCTGTTCCGGCGCGAGCCAGAAGCTGATGCGCGCACCGCCATCGCCGCCGCCTTACAAAAACTGGGGCGTCAGGTAAAACTCACGGAAGCGGCCAATTTCACCACAACGACGCCCCAACCGCCGCCGGGCACCGGCGTGTTATCCGGGCCTTCGAAGCAAGACGAATGGGATAAAGTGCTGGCGAAACTTCCCGCACTCAAACCTCTTTCCCGCGACGCTATCATCCAACTGCGCCGTAAAAACACCGAAGTCCGCGCCTTCAATCATCCCTTGCGCGTCGTACAAGAATTGCAACTCGAATTCAATGACTATTCCCGCCTCAAAGAAGTGCGCTATGCCGACGCCTCAATTTGGATCGTGTTCGACAATCACTTTGTCCGGGGCGACGAAATCGTGCCGCCTACCCGCCAATTGGAAATCACCGTTGTGACCGACGGGGAAAAACTATATGCCTTCCAGACTATCAACTTCGTGGAATTATGGTAGATACTTACGGCTCCACCCCTACCCGTCGCGCCAGATCTATTTTCACCACTAAGACACAGAACGTGTAGTGCTTCCCAAAGCCAGCCCCCCCAGACCAAACTCGCAAAGATGGCCCGCGTTGGTATTAACCGTGCTGGCCGTATTGCTCTGGGCGGCGGCGCTCTCCCTGCTGACACTGCGCGCCGCGCTGGTTTCCCCCGTCCTCTACCAGCGTACCCTGCGGGAAAGCAATTTATTCGAACACCTGGCGGCGCAGCTTTCTTACGACCTGCCGCGCGGTATCCCCGCGGACGAGTGGTCTCCCTGGGTGCCGCGGACACCGGAGTCGCTGCGGCCCATCTTGGAGTACGCCCTGAACGCTACGCCGGCGGAACCCCTGATGGTGGAAGCTGCCCTGTCATGGGCGCAGTGGGCGCTCGGCGACTCCGCAGCACCGGCGCCGCTGGCCCCAACCATAGCGGAATATCTCTCTGGACCTACCGGCGATCACGTGCGCGACTTCCTCTGGCAAAGCTTACCACCCTGCCAGACTGAAGAAATAAACTACTGCCTCCCTGGCGACACTGCCGCGTGGGCAGCGCCAGGCCAAGAACAACGCCTCTGGTGGGAACGTTTTGTAAGCAAAACGGCCGCCCTACTACAAGCCGAGGAAACGGAATGGCTGGCGGCGCTACCGGTATTCCCCCTATGGGGCCGCGCGGTGCCGGCGAGCGCGTTCCTGGCCTTACTGTGCGCGCTGTCCGGCGCCCTGCTGCTGCGGGGGCGCGAGCGCTGGCTGTGCCTGGCGCTGCCCTGCATCGGCGGAGGGCTGTTTGCGGCGCTCGCCGGATTGGCCGCGTGGCATGGAGTTTTGCCCCCCCCCCCTCTGGTCGTTGAAGTCGGCGCGCTGTGGAACAACGTCGCAGCAGCCCTGTTTCCGCTGCTCTGGACGCCGTTGCTCCGCTTGCTGGGCGCGACGTTGGCGCTGGCCGGGGCCGCCTCGTTGGCGGCAGGCTTGTTGGGACTACTGCTACTTGTGTCAGGGCTGCGGGCCAGACTGAGCGTGTTCGCCTTGCTTATCGTGATCCTGAGCGGCGCGGGCGCATTCTACCCGCAGACCCTCCTACCGCCGGTACCGCCGTTGCCATTCCCAACGCTAGGTCCTACCGCCACGCCCTGGCCGACACTGACCGCTACCCCCACCGCGACGCCCACGCCTACCGTGACGCCCACCCCCACCGTCATCTACTGGCCGGTCGCGCCGGGCACCCCCCTGCCGACGCCGTCCGCCCCCCTCAAGGAAGGCCTACCGGAGCCGGTCGGCTGCTATCGAGACGGCCCCATGCCCGTTCTGGCGTTGACCGTGACCGACGGTGAAATCTATGCCGTGCAGTCCGAGCAGACTTCACGGCGCGCGCGCGCTGATTTGACGCTCCTGGCTATCACACGCCATCCGGTCACGGCGACCCATCTCACACTGACGCAGTCCGCACAACAGGCGGCGCTGGCGCAGGGGCGCGACTTGTACTTTTACACACTGCCAACCTGGACGCGCGCCTTGTCCAGCCGGGTGGCAACCTTCTCCTCGGCCCGCACCCTCACCTATGTGGCCGGTCGGGAACAACTGGTGGTGGGATTGGAGAACGGCTATCTGTGGGTAGTGCGCCCGACCACTGGCGGCATCATATGGCTATTGCCGGCTCACACCGCGCCCGTGACAGCCCTGGCCGCGCATCCACATCAGCCCAACGTGCTCTCGGGCGCGCAGAATGGGGAGCTGCGACTGTGGGATATGGGCGCAGGGCAGGAATTGACGCCAACGCTTCAAGGGGCCAACGCCGCCATCGTCGCGTTAACCTTTTCCCCAGATGGCGCCCAGGCGCTGTCCGCCGACGCGGCGGGGATGCTTGCGCTATGGGATATGAAGGAAAGACGCAGCCTGAGACAACAAACACTCCCCGACGCGACGCTCACCACGTTGTTGTGGACAGAGCAAGGCTTGGTGGCGGGGACGGCGCAGGGAACCGTGCTCTGGCTCACCCCGGAGTTAGCGAGTGTCGCATGGCCGGGGATGGACGCGGCCATTACGACGGTAGCATTGACCGAACCAGGATACTTGTTGACCGGCTCAGCTACCGGGGAAGTATGCGTGTGGGCGCGGCTGATGCCGTGAAAAATGAGACCGAGAGCCGCCCTCGATCAGACAGAAATAGTTTTGGCCGGTCGCTGACCAGGCCACGGCAGGCAGGTGATTATGACTGAACCCATTCGAGTTTTGCACTTTGCCGATCTGCACGTCGGCATGGAGAATTATGGCCGCATGGATGCAGAGACCGGGTTGAACCGGCGCATTCTGGATTTCCTGGAACGTCTGGATCAGGTGGTGGACTATGCCATCGCGCACGAAGCGGATGTGGTGTTATTTGCCGGGGACGCCTTCCGCACCCGCAGCCCCAGCCCCACCCAGCAACGCGAGTTTGCCCAACGCATCCGGCGGCTCTCTGAGGCTGCCATTACCACAGTGCTCTTGGTCGGCAACCACGATGTGCCGGTGATGGAACAACGCGCGTCCAGCATCGAGATCTTCGCCACCCTGAACGTGCCGCACGTCATCGTGGCGGCGCGCCCGGAATTATTGCGCCTGGAGACGCGCCGTGGGCCATTGCAGGTGGCCGTGATTCCCTATCCGGTGCGCCAGCGCCTGTTGACGCGCGAACAATTCCGCCGCCTGGATCGAGAAGGGCTGGATCGCGCCGTCACAGAGGCCCTGGTGAACATCATCCAGGAGTTGAGCGCCGCCTTGACCCCTGATGCCCCGGCCATCCTGATGGCGCACTTATCGGTGGAGAGCGCGCACTGGGGTTCGGAACGCAACATCATGGTCGGCCGGGACGTGACCGTTCCTCTCTCGGCTCTGACCGATTCTGTATGGGATTACGTGGCCCTGGGCCACATTCACCAACATCAAAATCTCAACGAGAACGCGACCCCGCCGGTAGTCTACCCGGGCAGCCTGGAACGGGTAGATTTTGGTGAAGAGAAACAGCCAAAGGGTTTTTGTTGGATTGAGGTGCAACGAGGTCAAACCGATTGGCGTTACCTCGAGACACCCGCGCGCCCGTTTGTCACCATCCGCGTGGATGTGCGCGGGGTAGGGACACCCCTGGCTGCGATCCGCGAAGCAGTGGCTGCGCACAATGTGACCGGCGCTGTAGTCCGGCTGATCATCCAAATGACGCCAGAACAGGAGTCACAATGGCGAGATGCTGACCTGGCCCCCCTGTTTGCCGATGCTTTCTTTGCGCAAATCAACCGGGACATGGATCGGGCCACCCGAGATCGTCTGGAGGGCCTGTCGCCGGAAGCCATGACACCGGAGCATCTATTACAAGCCTATCTCCTGTCGCGGAACAAACCCGAAAGTGAGGTGGCTGCCTATCTGGAGGAAGCGCGCGCGTTCTTCGCCCACGACACACCCGACTAAAACGTGCCTTGACAATTCCTCGAAAACCCCTATAGTTTTATTACTGTTGAAAACTGTGCGGAGTTGTCCCACATGCTCGAGGCCGGCCTTATCCGGCTCTGAGCGACTCGCACAGCCAAGGCAGCAGCCACCGGAAAGAAATGCAGTTGGAGAGAGAAAACCTATGAAACCGCCACGAATGCGGGGAGTATTATGGTTGGTATTGGCGCTATTATCAGGCGTCATGGTGAACCATGTCGGCGCGCTCCCCACATCGCCTGTTCCCGACCCCCAAAGTGGGACCATCTTATCCCCGCATTGGCCCGCTGCGATTCAAGCCTGGGATGCCATGATTGTCAAAGAAGCCGAACGACGCTCTTTGGATCCCGATCTGGTGGCCGCCGTGATGTGGCTGGAATCGCGTGGTGATGCGCAAGCCATCGGACCGGCTGGCGCCGTCGGATTGATGCAGATTATGCCCAAAGAGGCCGGGTTTAGCTGGCGCCCTACCCAACAAGAACTGCTTGACCCAGCGACCAATCTCTTTTGGGGGACGCGCACTTTAGCAACCGTCATTCAACAGGGGCATGGCGATGTTTTTAACGCCCTGGCCGCATACAATGGCGGATGGGATCAGGTGGCCTATCGCCGCCCGCGAGCCTACGCCGCGGCCATCCTGCGCGATTATGCCACCGCCATCGCCTATCGGCACGGGATCACGGAACGTTGGGTCGCCTTTTTCGCCGTGCAGTCCCCGGTAATTCAAGGCCCCATCTGGGTAGCCGATGTAGTGCGGGGAGATGTTTACTTTTACGGTCAAGAGAACCTGACCCCGGAGGGTGCGTATTTGATCCCGGCGCGAGCGCCTACCACCTTTGTGGCGCGCTGCATGGATGAGGCGACGGGCGAAGTCTATACGGTGGGCATGTGGTTGTATATCGTAGGGCAAAATCGTTGGCTCACCGGTAACCCCACACCAGGCATAGTCACCCCGATCCCAACGACCTCCCCCACCCCAATGCCAACACCGTTACAACTACAGCCGACTTCGACGCCGGCTGCGACAGCTACGCCCACCCCGACGCCGACATTGACGCCAACATTGACGCCAAACGTTCCCCCTACCGAGCAACTGCTGCCCACGGCGCCGCCAGAGCAATCCCCGCTGACGACCCCCACTCTCTTCCTTGATGCCACCCCCACGGCCTCGGCAACGCCTAACACTGCGTCAACGGTGACGGCAACCCCCACCCCCTTTCCCCCCACGCCAACCCCCAACCCCCAAGCTGGGTCTAACGCGGATGCCGTGGTGCGCGATGCGGGAGCGACCCTGCGTCCTGGCGCCACGCGCTGGTGGGATGTCACTGAGACCCTGCCGGCGGCAACCCGGGTAAAGGTGTTAGGTTATACGGCAGCAGCCCCGGATTGGGTATATATCACCACACTGGATGGACAACTGACCGGTTGGACCGAAGTCGCCAACTTGCAACTCATACGCGATTTGCGAAGCGCCCCCGAAGTCACACCGCGCCCGACATTAACGGCCAGCCCGACGCCAGGCCCCACAGAAACGCTCAGCCCCACAGAGACGCTCAGCCCCACAGAAACGCCCAAGCCCGTCATCGCCTGCACAGGCCTCCCCTTGTTTGGCGAAGCCTGGCAAATGCAGAAATTTAATACAATCGAGGGCTGGACGGCTGTGATTTTCGCGCGCGGACATGAAGGCACCTGCCGGTACACCTATGCCTGGAATGATCCGACCAATGTGGTCGGTGGGCCAACTTCCGAAACAATCAGGTTCGAGGTCAGTTCACCGCATCGAGCCGGGAACATCGTCGGCAGTGTGATCATCTCGGACGGCGAGAATTCAGTGGTGGTGGGTATCTTTATCAAACCGCCAGACAGCGGCGAATAATAGCAAAGACAGTCTCAGGATAAGTGGGCCGGGAACATGTGTCCCGGCCTTTTGTATCATAGGGGCATCAGGCGCCATGTTCGTCCAACTGTGATAAAAATTTTCAGCCAACCGCTAGGGATACACCGATTTATAAAGAATTCCTCTGGAAAAATATGAGGGATAACAATGGATGTAGACTTAATCATTCACTCCGCAACACAGCTTTGCACAATCCCACCCTACGCCGGAGGCCCACAGCGTAGCGACCACTTAGGCGACCTGGGATTGATCCTCGATGGCGCGCTGGTCGTAAACAAGCGACGGGTAGTGGCAACGGGGACCACGCCGGAGGTACGTGCGCACTTTCGCGCCGCCCGCGAAATTAACGCGCGGGGCCGCGTGGTCTGCCCCGGCTTTGTGGACCCGCACACGCACCTGGTCTGGGCCGGCGACCGCGCCGCCGAGTTCGAGCAGCGCGTGGCCGGCGCGACTTACATGGAGATCATGGCGTCCGGCGGCGGCATCATGTCCACGGTGCGCGCCACCCGCGCTGCGTCCACCTCCACGCTGATCGCGGAGACGCGCGCCCGCCTCGACCGGATGCTGGCGCACGGGACGACGACCGTGGAGGTGAAGACCGGCTATGGCCTGGAGACGGCGACGGAGTTGCGGCAGCTTGAGGCGATTGCCGCGCTGGATCGCGCCCATCCGGCCACCTTAGTTCCCACCTTTCTGGGCGCACACGCGATCCCCGCCGAGTATCGCCAATCCCCGCAAGCTTACGTGGACTTGTTGATAACCGAAATGCTGCCCGCCGTCGCGGACAAGGCGCGCGAATTGGGTCTGGCGCAGTTGCCTTTCTGCGACGTATTCTGTGAAACAGGCGCGTTCGACCTGGCGCAGAGCCGCGCGATTCTGGAGGCGGCGCAGCGGATGGGTTTCCCCCTCAAGATTCACGCTGACGAATTCGCGCCGCTGGGGGGGACGCGGCTGGCAGTAGACTTGCACGCCACGTCCGCCGATCACCTGGTCACGACGCCGCCGGACGAGATTGCGGCGCTCGGCGCGGCGCAGACGGTGGCGGTATCACTGCCGGCGACGCCGTTCGGCCTCGGACATCACGACTACACGCCCGCGCGGGCGCTCCTGGCGGCGGGCGGCGCGCTCGCCCTGGCGACAGACTGCAATCCCGGCACCGCCTGGACGGAATCCATGCCGTTCATCATCGCGTTGGCGTGCCGCTATCTTCACTTGACGCCCGCGCAGGCGCTCGTGGCGGCGACGCTGAACGCGGCCTGCGCCGTCGGCCTGGGGGACAAGGTGGGCAGCCTCACACCCGGCTACGCCGCCGACATCCTGGTGCTGGACTTGCCCGATTATCGCCACCTGGGGTATCGTTTCGGCGGGAATCCTGTGGCGGGGGTGATCAAGCATGGCGAAATCGTGATTGGGACGCTTTGAAAACAGAGGGTTTCACGCAAAGGCGCAAGGACGCAAAGAAAAGTTTTACGGATACAACGAATGATTCGTTGTATCCGCTTAATCCGTTGAGAAAATGACTGAAGAACAAATTTTCAAACTCTCCGCGACCGAAAAGGGCGAACGGGTAGACCGCTTCATCGCTCAAGCGCTGCCTGATCTGTCACGCAGCGCGGTGCAGCGGCTAATTGACGAGGGGCAGGTGACGGTGAACGACGTCGTGTTGACGCAGGCCGCCTACAAACTGCGCGCCGGCGATGTCATCATGGTGCGCGTGCCGCCGCCCGTCCCCGCCACGGTGACGCCAGAAGATTTGCCGCTGGACATCCTGTATGAGGATGCGGACATGCTGGTGCTCAACAAAGCCGCCGGGATGGTAGTACATCCGGGGGCGGGAAACCTCTCCGGCACGCTGGTCAACGCGGTGCTGGCGCATTGCCCGGATTTGACGGGGATCGGCGGCGAAATCCGCCCCGGCGTCGTCCACCGACTGGACAAAGACACGTCCGGCGTGCTGGTCATCGCCAAACACGATCAGGCCATCCGCGCCTTGCAACGACAGTTCAAGCAGCGAACAGTCGAAAAGCGGTACATTGCCCTGCTGAACGGCATGTTGCCGCAATCTGAGGGAATCATAGATGCGCCGATTGGCCGGCATCGGGTACACCGGCAGAAAATGGCGGTGATTGCCGATGGAAAACCGGCCCGCACGCGCTGGCGTGTCCTGGCGCATTACCGCGACGCGCAGAATCGCCCATATACCCTGGCGAGCATTGACTTACTCACCGGGCGCACACACCAAATCCGCGTCCACTTTGCGTGGCTCGGCTATCCCCTGGTGGGCGACGTGACCTACGGCCCGCCCCACGCGCCCGCCGTCGCCCCGCGCCAATTCCTGCACGCCCAAGAATTGCATTTAACCCACCCCATCACCGCCGCCGCCCTGACCTTTTCCGTTCCCTTGCCCCCCGATTTGCAGGCCGTGTTGGATGCACTGACGTTGGTGGAGCGAGTGGGCGAGATAGGAGATAGAAGTTAGGAGTTAGGAGTTACTGATTTCCTACTTCCTATTCCTTACTCCCTACTCCCTATTTCCTATTCCCCACCTCCCTCATTACTCATTACTCATTGCCTCTCGTTTGTCATTTTTTGTTTTTCGAGTATCCTTGACGTGTGAAGCAAGAACGCCTGGATGTGTTACTGGTAGCGCGCGGGCTGGCGGCGGATGCGGATCGGGCGCAGCGGCTGATCCGCGCGGGCGAGGTGCTGGTCAATGGGGAGTTGTCCGATCAGCTCGGTGCATTGCTGCCCGCCGACGCGACGCTGACCCTCAAGTCCAAGCCGCGCTTCGTCAGTCGCGGTGGCGAGAAGTTGGAAGCGGCGCTGGCGCGGTTCCCGCTGGACGTGGCCGGCAAGACCGCCGCCGACATCGGCGCGGCGGCGGGCGGGTTCACGGATTGCCTGTTGCAGCGCGGCGCGGCGAAGGTCTACGCGCTGGATGTGGGCTACGGGCAGCTCGCGTGGACGCTGCGGCAGGATGCGCGCGTGGTGTTGATGGAGCGCGTCAACGCGCGGTACGTGACGGCGCTGCCAGAGCCGGTGGACATGGTGGTCTCGGACGTGTCGTTCATCGCGCTGCGCACGATTTACGCGACGGCGGTGCGCTGGCTGAAGCCCGGCGGCAACGTGGTGACGCTCATCAAGCCGCAGTTTGAGGCGGGGCGCGCGTCCGTGGGGCGCGGGGGTGTGGTGCGCGATTCGGCGGCGCACCGGCAGGTGCTTGAGGATGTGACGGCGGCGCTCTCGGCGCTCGGATTGGCGCTGCGCGGGCTGATGGTTTCGCCGCTGCGCGGCCCGGCCGGCAATGTGGAATTTCTCGGCTGGTGGCAGCGCGCGGCGGGGGACGAAGACGCCGCGCCGTGGATTGACGCCGCGTTGGCCGAAGTAGCGCACTTGGAATAACGTAAATACGGAATTTCACCGCGGAGAGCGCGGAGAGCGCAAAGTCGTTATAAAATCTCTGCGAACTCAGCGGCCTCTGCGGTGAAAACTAAAGAAGGTGGGACGATGGATTCAAGGTATATTCGGAATTTCAGCATTATCGCGCACATTGATCACGGCAAGTCCACGCTGGCCGACCGGCTGTTGGAAGTGACCGGCACGGTGGAGTCGCGCAAGTTTTCGTCGCAGTCGCAACTGTTGGACAGCATGGCCCTGGAGCAGGAGAAGGGCGTCACCATCAAAGCCTCGGCGGTGCAGATGCATTGGAAGGCGGCGGATGGGATGACGTATGAACTGAACCTGATTGACACGCCCGGTCACGTGGACTTCGCCTACGAGGTCAGCCGCGCGCTGGCCGCGTGCGAGGGGGCGGTGCTGGTGGTGGACGCGACGCAGGGCGTGGAAGCGCAGACGTTGGCGAATCTGTACCTGGCGTTGGAAAACGATCTGGAGATTGTGCCGGTCATCAACAAGATCGATCTGGCGACGGCGGACGTGCCGCGTGTGACCCACGAGGTGGCAGAATTGCTAGGGATGCCGCAGGAGGATGTCATTGCGGTATCGGCCAAAGAGGGCACCAACGTTGAGGCGATTTTGCAAGCCGTGGTGGATCATGTACCGCCGCCAAGCGGCGCGGACGAAGCGGCGCCGCTGCGCGCATTGATTTTCGACTCGCACTATGACTCGTACAAGGGCGTGATCGCTTACGTGCGCTTGCAGGAAGGGCGGGTGACCCGCGACACGCCGTTGTTGATGATGGCGACCGACGCGAAGACCGAGCCGGTGGAGGTAGGCGTATTCACGCCGGATATGCAGCCGGTGGAACAGTTGTGCGCCGGCGAGGTGGGGTACATCGCCACCGGCCTCAAAACGGTGCGCGAGGCGCACGTGGGCGACACGGTCACGGAGGCACGCCGCCCGGCAAGCGAGCCGCTGCCGGGCTATCGCGCCGTCAAACCGATGGTCTTTGCCAGCCTCTACCCTTCCGAAGCTGACGATTACGCCAATTTGCGGGACGCGCTGGAAAAATTGCAACTCAACGACGCCTCACTGACCTACATCCCCGAAACGTCCCAGGCGTTGCAATTCGGGTTCCGTTGCGGTTTTTTGGGATTGTTCCACATGGACATCGTGCAGGAACGGCTGGAACGGGAATACAACCAGGATTTAGTCGTGACCGCGCCCAGTGTGGCGTATCAGGTGGTGTTGACCAATGGCGAGGAGATCGAAATTCATCGCCCGGCGGATTTGCCCGACCCCTCGACCATCCAGGAGGTGCGCGAGCCATGGATGAAAGTGCAGGTCATCACACCCACCGAGTATCTCGGCGCGGTGATGGAAATTTTCCGTCGCAAGCGCGCCAATCTGCTGATGACGGAGACGCTGGACAATCTGCGGGTGCTGCTCACATTTGAGACGCCGTTGGCGGAAATGGTGATTGACTTGCACGACCGGCTCAAGTCGGCCACGCGGGGCTACGCCTCGATGGATTATGCGTTTGACAGTTACCGTCCCGACGATCTGGTGAAGGTGGACGTGCTGGTCAACAAAGACTCCGTGGACGCGCTGGCGATCATCGTCCACCGGGATATGGCCTACGATAAAGGCTCGCTGCTGATCCGCAAAATGAAGGAGGCCATCCCCCGCCAGTTGTTTGAGGTGCCCATCCAGGCGGTGGTCGGCGGCAAAGTCATCGCGCGGGTCAACGTTCAAGCCTTGCGCAAGGACGTGTTAGCCAAGTGTTACGGCGGCGACATCACGCGCAAACGCAAACTGTTGGAGAAACAAAAGGCCGGCAAAAAACGTATGAAACAGTTAGGCAACGTGATTATTCCCCAGGAAGCGTTCCTGGCTATGCTAAGACTGGATGAGGATTGAGCGATGGGACTGTATCAGTGGTGGCAGGACATTCCGCGCCAGCGGCGCGGGCGGCTAATGGTCATTGTGGCGCAATTCGTGGTGCTGGGGGGGATTCTGTGGGCGGCGCGTAATACGCTGGCGCCCTATATGTTGGGGTTGGCGCTCGCTTACTTGATCTTCCCGTTGGTCACCATTCTTGAGCAGGGGTTTGTCTGGTTATCAAAGCGACGGCGGCTGGGTTTCCTCAAACGGGTGGGACGACCTCTGTCCATTGTGCTGGTCTATCTGATATCGATAGCTTTGGTTGCCGGATTTATCGCGTTGGTCATCCCGATGGTGAAAGATCAAGCGGTGGCCCTGTGGGATCAACGGGAGGCCATCTGGGATGCCATCTCACGCTGGGGAGAGGATTTGCTGGCGCAATATCGTCTACTGCCAGAACAGGTGCAGGCGCAGACTGAAGAGGCATTGACGAATCTTTCGGCCTGGTTCACCAATACAGTGCGACAGGCGTTAGCGGGTACAGTGGGGGCGATTACCTACACGGCCAGCCTGGTGTTAGCCGTCCTGATCATCCCTTTTTGGACGTTCTTTCTGATCAAGGATTATGATCAGTTAGAAAATTCGATGCTCAATATATTCCCAATTTCGTGGCGTACCGACATTGTGATGCTGCTGCGACTGGTGGATCGCACGTTGAGTTCCTATTTGCGCGGTCAGTTGTTATTGGGCGTTATCATCGGTATCACCTCAGCGATTGGGTTGAGTATCATTGGTGTGCGGTTTTCGTTGTTGTTGGGGTTGATAGCCGGTGTATTTGAATTGATCCCCAACATCGGCCCCCTGTTGGGTGGGATTCCGGCCGTGTTGATTGCGCTGGCGCAGGACCCCACGAAGGCGCTAATTACGGCCATTTTTGTCATTGCGCTGCAACAAGTGGAAAATATATTTCTCACCCCGCGTGTCTTGGGCGAGAGCGTCCAAATTCACCCGGCGGTGGTGATGGTTGTCCTGGTCATCGGCAGTGAGTTGGGCGGAGTGCTTGGGCTGTTTTTGGCGCCGGTAGCGACCGCGTTGTTGCGCGATTTGTTCAAATATGTCTACTACCGATTGGCCGACATCCCGCTATCCCCAGAGGCGGCGCTGTATAAGGTCTATCGCGGGGAAGCGTTCCGGGTTGAGATGTGATCTTGCCGCACGACACTGAATTTAAATCGCGGCGCACTGTGGTGCGCCGCGATTTTTTTCTCAACGGATTTAGCGGATGGAACGGATAGGAATCTATTTTGGCTAGTGGGCTTGTTCCTGAATGAGTTGGAAAGAGATGTTGGACGCAGATAAACGCTGATGAACGCTGATTTAAAAAATTATCTGCGTGAATCCGCGAAAATCTGCGTCCTAATTTTTCTCTGTGGTGAGTGCAGAACCACTCTAATGCGTGATGCTATCCGGTGACATGGCTCCAGTCACCGGCATTTCTGCCCGATCCAGGGCGTTACCGCTGAGGACAATCCCGCTACTTGCGCCGGCCAGATGCAAAAACGTCCCCGTTCCGGCGGACGCCCGGCAGCCGTGGATGAAGGCCTCGTCCACGTTTTCCATGGCGATAACCGGCGCGTCGGCATCCGGCGTAGGCGTCCCGCCGCCGGCGATCTCCACGTCCGCCGCGTCTTGAATCACGAAGGCCGGGCCAATCTGATCGGCGATGGTGACGTTGTGCAGCCGCAATCCGCGCACGTTGCGCGCGTGGAATCCGGCGCGCTGCATATCGGGGACGCCAGGGGCCATCGCCGGGCTGCCGGCGCCCCCGTTGAGCGCCATCCCGATGCTGATGTCCTCGAAGGTCACGTCCTCCACCGCCATCTCCGCCAGGCCGTAGAGATACGCCGCCGCGTACTGCGCGTCGCGCGCCGTCACATGGCTGATGTGAACCCGCCGGAAGCGCGGCGTGCCCTCGTCCACCGGCCACGGCGACTTGTCTTCCACCCTGGGCGTCCCCCACGCGCCGCAGCCGTAGTAGAGGTTCATGATAAAGGGGCACAACACATCCTGCATCACGATATTGGTCACGCGGATGTCCTCCACCACGCCGCCGCGCCCGCGCCGCGACTTGAGCCGGATGCCACGATCTGTCCCCTGGAAGACGCAGTTGGCGATGACGACGTTGCGCACGCCGCCGGTCATCTCGCTGCCGATGACCACGCCGCCGTGCCCGTGAACCATCGTGCAGTTGACGATGATGAGGTTCTCGCAGGGCGCGCGCCGCTCCGGGGCCTCGTCCTCCACGCCGGATTTGATGGTCACGCAGTCGTCGCCCACGTCAATGTGGCAGTTGGCGATGTGGACGTTGCGGCAAGATTCCGGGTTGATGCCATCCGTGTTCGGCGAGTTAGCCGGGTTGACGATGGTGATCTGGTTGATGGTGACGTTCTCGCAGTGAAACGGATGGATCGTCCAACTCGGCGAGTTGGTGAACGTGCAGCCTTCGATGAGGATAGCGTCGCAGTACGCAAACGAGACCAGGCGCGGGCGCGGATGCTCCAGCGTTTTGTCGCGCACGCGCTGCCACCAGCCGTGACCGCGTCCATCCACCGTACCGCGCCCCACAATGGCGACGTTGCGCAGATGGTCGCCGCCGAGCAGCGGCGCGTGCGTCGGACGGCTCACGCCCTCCCAGGTGTGCTCGATGAGCGGGTAGTCCGCCGGGTCTTCGCTGCCGAGCAGCGTCGCGCCCGCGTCGAGGTGCAGCGTGAGGTTGCTCTTGAAGAACAGCGCGCCCGTGAGATACGTCCCGGCGGGCACCGTGACCGTCCCGCCGCCGGCCTGCGCGCAGGCATCCATCGCCGCTTGCAGCGCGGAGGTGGTGAGCGTCTGGCCGTCGGCGACGGCACCGAAGTCGAGAACGTTAAAAGATGGCATGAGGTCTCCTTAAGAATTGGCTCAACGGATTTAACGGATTCAACGGAAAGATCTATTGTTGCTCCATTGTCATTCCGAGCGGCCCGTCCTGAGCCAAGCGAAGGAAAGAACTTGCCCTTTGTGAAGAGAGACCCTTCGCTTCGCTCAGGGTGACGTTGAAAAACAGTGGTTACGCTACCTCAAACTCCCCCAGCACCGCCTCCGCCGCGCCCAACGCGACGCCGCGCGCGCCCGGCGAGCAGCCGCCTACCGTCAAGCGGAACGTCCCTGGCTCAGTTTGCGGTTCGCCCGCGTCGTTGATGAACGCCAGCGCGTCCGGCGGCAGCGCGAACTCGACCAACTGGCTCTCGCCCGGCTCCAACGCGACGCGCCGGAAGGCGACGAGTTTGTGCTGCGGAACGACGGTGGACGCGGCGAGGTCGCTCAGGTAGACCTGGACGACTTCTTCGGCGGCCACGTCCCCGGCGTTGGTGAGCGTGACGCTGACCGGCACGGTTTCCCCGGCCTTGACCGTCGCCGGCACTTGCAGGCCGCTGTACGTGAAGCGCGTGTAGCTCAGGCCGAAGCCGAAGGGGTATTCCGGCTCCTCGGTCATGTAGCGATAGGTGCGCCCGGCCATTGCGTAGTCCTCGAA
>Ga0116144_10001841_pt1 | contig 24188 bp, 19 predicted proteins | sample AD_UKC035_MetaG_FD_89746 | JGI IMG/M metagenome (GOLD analysis project Ga0116144, IMG submission 89746) | Active sludge microbial communities of municipal wastewater-treating anaerobic digesters from USA - AD_UKC035_MetaG | ecosystem: Engineered > Bioreactor > Anaerobic > Digestate | place: USA...
GTAGCGGCCGGCATCCTCGCCATCCATAACGGCATCATCACCAATGTGAATGACTTGTGGGCGCAATTTCCGATGTTGGAACGCCAGACACAGTTGGATACTGAAGTGTTACTCTGCCTCATCCGTAAATTTTACCAGGACACCGGATCATTACCGGAGAGCGTCCGTCAGACATTCCAGGTTATTGAAGGCGCAGCTTCGCTGGCGGCCTTCTTCGAGGACCTCAGCGGGATGTTGTTGGTAACCAATACCGGTTCACTGTATCTGGCGAGTGCGCCTAGCGGCCACACACACATTTTTGCCTCCGAAAACCATATCCTGCGCACGGTGATCAAGGATATGCGCTTGCAAGAGCGCCTCGGCGCGTTGTCCATCCAGCACATATCCGCCGGGACCGCTTATCTGATCTCATTGGATGAAATGCGGCTGACCCCCTTCACGCTGACGCCGGGCGATAAACTGCCCGACATACCCCTCAGCCCGCTTGCCAACGTACTGCCAATCGTAGATGCTTCGCCGCCGGAAGAGTCTGGGGCGCGCCGGGGACGAACGCCGGGGGAAGGCCCTTATGTGCTCTCGCCCGCATTTGTAGACGAGCACCCTCGCAATCGTGATGCTATCGCGCACCTGCGGCGTTGCACGCGCTGTGTGTTGCCGGAAACCATGCCCTTTATTGAATTTGATGAAGAAGGCGTGTGCAATTATTGCCGCCACTACGAACCCATTGACTTCTTGGGGCTGGAGGCGCTGCGTGAGGCTGTCGCACCTTATCGTAAAACCAATGGCGAGCCGGATTGCCTGGTCACATTCAGCGGCGGGCGCGACAGCAGTTATGTAGTTCACGTGATAAAAACCGTGCTAGGGATGAACCCGGTCACATATACCTATGACTGGGGCATGGTGACAGATCTGGCGCGGCGCAATCAAATGCGTATCTGCGGCAAACTGGGGATAGAAAACATTCTGGTCTCTGCCGATCTTGCGAAAAAGCGGGCTAACATACGCAAAAATGTGACGGCCTGGCTCAAAAAGCCGGATTTGGGGATGGTGCCGCTCTTTATGGCCGGCGATAAGCAGTATTTCTACTATGCTAACAAGGTAAGCGAGCAAGTCGGGGTGGGAATCACCATTCTAGGCGAAAATCTGCTGGAAACGACGCGTTTCAAGTCGGGATTCTGCGGCATCGCGCCGCAGCACGGGACCGCGCATACCTACACACTCTCAGCATTCAACAAGGCCCGACTGGCGTGGTACTATGGCAGCCGATATGTAACAAACCCGGCATACCTGAACAGTTCATTGTTAGACACCATCGGCGCTTACATTTCTTACTATTTCATCCCTCACAACTACCTCAATGTCTATCAGTATGTCCCATGGGATGAACAAGAAATCACGTCCACCCTGATTCAAGAATACCATTGGGAAACCGCCCCGGATACCACCACGACCTGGCGCATTGGTGACGGCACCGCGGCGTTCTACAACTACATCTACTATACGCTGGCTGGTTTCTCGGAGAACGACACCTTCCGCAGTAACCAGATCCGCGAGGGGATGGTGACACGCGCCGCAGCGTTGCGGTTGATAGAGCAAGAAAACGCGCCGCGCTATGAATCTATGCAATGGTATTGCGACATCATCGGCATAGATTTTGACGAGGCTATCAAGCGTATTAACGCCGCGCCCAAGTTATATCCACGTGCATAATGTCATGAATAGTGATGCGCCTCGCCCCGTAACCTCATCCTCTGATATGCATAGCCTGAAAAACTATGTGCGGCATGGCCTCTACCTGACACTATACGCCCTGGTCAAATACCTCGCTTTTCCACTCTGCAATTATTTGCGATTCGGCATTTTACGGCTCTTCGCTCGCAATATCCATGCCACTTATATCAGCGAGGGCGTAACCATTATGTTTCCCTGGAATGTAACGATTGGGAGGCGCTCCTCACTGAACCAGGGCGTGTTGATAGATGGTTATGGCGGTGTGACCATTGGGATGGGGGTACGCATCGCGGCTTACGTATGCATCAATACTGCCGATCATGCATTTGAAAATCCCGACAAATTCATCATGGAGCAAGGATATGTCGTCGCCCCAGTGATCATTGAGGATGACGTGTGGATTGGTGCCGGCGTCCAAATCAACAAAGGGGTGCGCATCGGACGCGGCTGTGTCATCGGCAGCGGTTCCGTAGTGACCAAAGATATCCCCCCCTATTCTGTGGCGGTAGGCGTGCCCTGCCAGGTGATCAGGTCCCGAAAACCATGACGCTGACGCGCCTGATCCAGAGTAAATTCAACCGCGATGTGCTATGGAATCTCGGCAGTTTAGGGATTCTGTCGGTAGGGGGAATTCTGGTTAATGCCCTCATCCTCAGATTTCGTGGGGCTGAGGCGCTGGGCGTCTTCAACCAGGTCTATGCCATCTACATTGTCGCCTCGCAGGTGGGGGTGGGCGGGCTGCAATTCTCGGTATTAAAATATATCTCGCACAACCAGGACGATTTACCAAAATGCGCGGCCATCACAACTGCGGCCGTCATTTTGGTCACACTCATTTCCGGCGCAGTGGGGCTGGCAGGATACGCGCTCAAAGATTGGGCCGGCGTGTGGTTGCAAAGCCCTGACGTAGCACAAGGCCTGACGTTGGCGCTGCCGGGCTTGCTGTTCTTCTCGCTCAACAAAGCCCTGATCATGACGCTAAACGGCCTGCGTCATATGCGCGCCTATGCCATTTTCAAAGCGCTGCGTTATTTGTTTATTCTTGGCGGAATTCTGGGCATCATCGCCCTGAGTCTTCCGGGCGCGATGCTGCCGCTGGCGTTGACCTGCGCAGAAGCATTCCTTCTGGCAGGGTTACTGATGTACATCAATCTCCGTTTGTTCAAAATACGTTGGACGGCGGAAGTGCGGCAGTGGTTCGCCCCCCACATTGACTTCGGACTCAAAGGCGTACTGAGTGGCGTCCTCACCGAATTGGATACGCGCGTGGACGTGTTGATGTTGGGTTACTTCAGCAACGACGCCGTCGTGGGCCTTTACAGCTTCGCGGCGACGCTGGCCGAAGGACTCGCACAAATCCCGTTGGTGTTGCGGCAAAACGTAGACCCGTTGCTCGGTCAGTACTTCGCCGCCGGAGAAAAAGACAACATCAGCGCATTAGCCCGGCGCATCAAGAAACAATTTTATCCGCTGATGATCGGCGTAGGGCTAAGCGCCGTGCTGATTTACCCGGCGTTATTCAAACTGTCGAGTTCCGAAAATGGTTTGGCGCAAAGCTGGCGCGTCTTTGCTATCATTATGGTGGGAATTGTGATAAACTCCGGTTACCGGCCCTTTTTAGGAATTATGTTGCAAGGCGGACGGCCAGAGATGAATACGTTGTTTGTGGGCATTCTAGTCGTCAGCAATATTTTGCTCAATGCTCTCTTGATTTTTTTCTGGGGGATGTATGGCGCAGCCGTGGTCAATGTGCTGCTGTATTCTTTAGAAGCGCTCCTACTAATAGCCTGTGCGCGTCGAATCTTTGACGTGCATTTATGAAGCGTGGCGTGACGCTGATTGAGGATAGCGATGCGTACAATCTTCTCGCGTAAAGAAACTGCATATTTTTTCGCCATTCTGCTCATCGGCCTCATCCTCAGAGTGGCTTTGTTCGCCGGCTTGCAGGGCAGCGATGACCTTCAGTACATAGAGGGCGCCCATCAATTCCTGTCGGGGGGCTTTGCGGCTGTGCCGGATGATTTGACCAAAACGCGCCTCTTACTGTATCTGCCTGTATCGCTCTGCTTTGCCCTGTTTGGTGTGAATGAGATCAGTGCGGCCCTCTATCCCCTGGCCTGTTCAATTGGGCTGATGGTGTTAGTATATCGCCTGGGAATTCTGCTGTTTGGCCCCAAACCCGCGTTAATGGCTATGGCATTATACGCATTGTTCCCCATCGAAGTCATTCATGCCACGATGCTCTACCCGGAACTGCCCATGGGGTTGTTTATGGGATTGGCCGTTTATTTTTACCTGGCCTATCTGAAAGACGAAGTACAGGGACGCACAACAGGGCTATGGCTGGCCGGGGCTTTCGTCGCCTGCGCCTACCTGGTCAAAATCACGGCACTCTTGCTATTAGGGGTGTTTTTCGTATATTTTCTCATCTACCAACAACGACGACTGCGGATCGGTTACATGATTCTCGGATTTGTGCTGGTACTGCTGGCAGAGGCACTATTTTACCTTTCCCAAACCGGCGACTTTTTCTTTCAATACCATTTGCTGCAAAGCATCGCCCAACGCGCCAACGAAACGATTGTCACCAGCGCACAAACGATTTATCAAGGACGATTTACGGGCTGGTATCGCGCCTTGGTCTACTATCCGGGCGTTATGTTAGCGACCCCATTCACATTTTCGCTGTACTATCACTGCGCAATCCCCGCCATCGCATACCTGTTGTGGAGCAGAAAACGAGAAACCTACCCGCTTCTTATCTGGCTTGTTATTCTTTTTTTGGGATTGAATTTTGGCATTCAGGGTTTCAACCCCATCGTTTTTATCCCGGCTGCGCCCCGTTATCTGATGGTACTCAGTGCGCCGCTGGTGTTACTGTTAAGTTATGCCTTCAACCAGATCACAACCACGCCGTGGAAAGTTGCCGCAACGGCAATGATAATAGCACTGCTGCTAGTTTCGGGATGGGCGCTCAAACTACAATTTGAGCATGGCGTACCACAAACCTGTTCTAATGTGCGCGCGCTTTATCATCGCTTGCAAGGTGAAACTCAACCCATCTATGTGGACGCGCGCACCGGCCGTGAATTGAGCTTTCTAAATGGGTACAAAGACACCCTGCAATTGAGAATGTATGGCCCAGAAACGTCCCTCACTGACCTCAGTTCGATTTCAAAGGCTTACGTCATCATCAACCGCCAGTGGATCAACCGCGTGGAGTTGTGGTTTGCGCTTGAATTTCCGGTGGAAGTCTCCACTCCGCCGGCGCACTGGGAATTAATCCAATCCTTTGAAAATCCGTTTCGTGAATTGAACGTGGGAATTATCGCCGCCTTAAAATCCCTCGTTGGAATGCAATCCAACGCCGCCGCCCAAACCCTGGCGCGGGAACAGGATAGCAATGCTTACATCTACTATGTGCCGGCGATGCCATAGTTGGTATGCTTACCAGAGGAACTATGAGCAAACGCAAAATCTGTATCCTTTCTCTCTCCCCCATTCAAAGTGACGGGCGCGTGCTGCGGGAAGTGACCTGCGCGGCAAAGCAATACGCCGTCACAGTCGTTGGCTGGGGAACATTGGACAAACCCCGCGACCATGTGGAAATGCGCCCCGTCCAGCTTCACGTATTTTCACGCTGGCAGCGTCTGCTCCAGGTCGCGCTGATGTTCGGAGGACGCTTCTCTCCACAGCTCTGGGAGCGCTGGTACTGGCGAAAACCCGATCATCAACAAGCGCTGCAATGGCTCTTACAGGATAAGTGGGATCTCATTCACGTCAACGAGGCCATAGCCTTGCCCATTGCCATCAAAGCCGCGCAGCAGATGAACGTCCCCGTGTTGTATGACGCGCATGAATACAGTCCTGGTCAGGATACCGACAAGGTGTGGTGGCGTATCCTAGCGCAACCTTTTTACGTCTACTTGATGCGGGTGTATGCCCCCCAAGCGACAGCAATGACCACTGTAGCCGCCGGCATTGCCGAGGAATACCACCGCAATTTTGGTTTGCAGCCCACGGTCGTGATGAACGCCCCCGACTATACTCAACTGCCCTTCAACCCCACGGCGGCGGGGCGAATTCGCTGTGTGCATCATGGAGTGGCAATGCGCGACCGCCATCTGGAAAAGCTGATAGAGGTGATGGCCCAAGCCGATGCGCGTTACAGCCTGGAGTTTATGCTGATGGAGAAGGATGCCGGCTATTTGGAACAACTCAAACGGGAAGCCCAAACTAAAGCGCCCGGCAAAATCACCTTCCGCGCTCCGACGCCGCCGCGCGAAATCGCCACAACGATTAACTCCTATGACATCGGTATCCATCTGATTCCGCCGGTAAACTTCAACAATGCTCATGCCCTGCCCAACAAGTTCTTTGAATTTATCATGGCCGGTCTGGCCGTAATCATTGGCCCTTCCCCAGAGATGGCGCGGATTGTCCAACAATACCACAATGGCATGGTAGCCTCTGATTTTACGGCACAAACGTTGGCCGAATGTCTGAACACCCTCACGACGGAACAAATCAACATTATGAAACAAAACTCGTTAGCGGCTGCCAAAGTGTTGAACTCTGACAACGAGCTGCGCAAAGTGGCAGAAATTTACCGTCGCCTGCTTTCCGTCGCGTACCCTACGTAAGCGAACCCTTGATGACCGGTCTCCCCCCTATCCCGTTTCTTTTTGTTGACCATGCTCCAGCTCTGGGCGGAGCAGAATTGTTGCTGCTGGAAATTTTAAAGCGCCTGGATCACACCCGCTTTGCGCCCCATCTGGCCTGCACCAGCGGCCCCCTGGCAGAAAGAGCCGCAGCAGCCGATATTCCCTTTCACATCACGCCGTTGCCCCGTCTGCGCCGCTCCTTTCACACGCTGCGCGATCTAAGCGCGGGAATACGCGCTCTGGCCCGCACCGCACGGGAGATTGAAGCCCGGCTGCTGATTGCCAACACCGTGCGCGCGGCTTTCTACACCGCGCCGGCAGCGCGCTTGTTGTCTATTCCCTTTATCTGGTATCGGCATGACTTCTGGTTGGGTGAAGCCCCCCCCCGGTTTCCCTGGCTGGATACGGCGATCAAGGCGGGATTGTGTGCCATAGCTCGATGCGTCATTGCCAATTCCCACGCGACAGCGCAGCGCCATCCCTGCCAGAGGAAAATTATTGTTGTGTATAATGGTATCGAAACCCGGCATTTCGAGCCGCCCTGGCAAGCCCAGCTCTTCCGGCAAACCTGGAAGATCCCGCCTGACGCGCCGGTAGTAGGAATGGCCGGCCGACTTTGCGCTATTAAGGGTCAAACGCGTTTCTTGCGCGTGCTGGCGCATATTTTGCAGAGCCAGCCTGAAGTCAGAGGCTTGGTAGTTGGCGGCCCGATTTTTGGAGAAACAGATTATCAGGTACAATTGCAACAACTTACCCAGGAATTGGGCATTGCGTCGCGCGTAGTCTTCACCGGGCAAGTCAATGATCCGAAACCCGCACTGGCCGCGATGGATGTCTTCATCCAACCTGGCGACCCGGAAGCGTTCGGTCTGGTCAACATCGAGGCTATGGCGACGGCTAAGCCTGTCATCGCCTTTGCGCATGGCGCGTTGCCAGAAATTGTCATTGATCACGAAACCGGCCTGTTGATACCGCCAACTGACGAAGTCGCTATGGCCTCCGCCGTGAGCGCATTGCTGGCGGACCCGCCCCGTCGCATAGCTATGGGAAAGGCCGGGCGCGCGCGGGTTGAAGACTGTTTCACAATTGAGCGCACCGCGCGGGCAATCGAGACTGTATTAGAGGCCAGCTTAACCAATGCCCATGCTGCATAAATCCAATACCCAGCCCACACACGACACTTATGGAGGAAACCCTTGAGCAAGAGAAAAAAATCCGATAATGTGAAAAGTAGCCCCTCCCCCACTGCCGCGTCCACAGCTCCCCCCAGAGAAGCCATCAGTTGGACGACGCTCTGGCGAGCCTTATGCTCACCAGAATGGCGCCTCCCTCTCGCCATTTTTGCCGGCTCACGCATCGCCCTGCTCTTAATGTCCCTCGTATTTATCGGCTTAACGCCCCAGCAAGTCGAGCAGCCGCCGGATATCCTCACCAACTTTATGCGTTGGGATTCCGGTTGGTATGAACAAATCATCAACCAGGGCTACACCTGGAAAGGTCCCGACCAGCAATCTAGCGTGGCTTTCTTTCCATTGTATCCCTTAACCGCCAAAATCATGAGCTTCTTTTTGTTCGGCAATGTCAAATTAGCCCTCTTCGTGACCTCTAACCTCGCCTTCCTCTTCTTTCTGCACTATCTCTACAAACTCACCTGCCACGAATTTGGGGCCGAAACCGCCGAACGCGCGCTTTTGTATGCGGCCTTGTTTCCCATCGCCTTCTACTCATCGGCCGGCTACACCGAATCCTTGATGCTTTTTTTGGCGACGGCGACGCTGTACTACGCGCGCCTCGGCCAATGGCGCGCGGCGCTTATCTTCGGCGCGTTGACGCCGCTGACCCGCCTCGTAGGGATGGCCGTCTTCCCCGCCCTGGCCTGGGAATGGTACAAACAAAAAGGGCTTACCTTCAAAGCCCTCTACTTGCTCACCATCCCCTCGGGGTTGCTTATGTTTATGATTTACCTGTGGATCCTCACCGGCGATCCGTTGGCCTTCAACACCGTCCAAAAAGCCTGGAATCACGTCCTGACCTGGCCCTGGGGAACATTTCAAATCGCCTGGCAAGTGCTTACGACAGTGCCGCGCACCCGCTACATTTACGCCATTGCCGCACTCGATTTCGGCAGCATGGGGCTTTTCTTGATCTTGTGTGTGGCCGCGCTGCGCTATCTGCCCCCGGCCTACTGGCTGTACAGCTTGCCGGTATACTTCCTCTCTACTTCGGCCACGCTGCTGCCCGACAAGGGCCTGCCAACGGCCTCGATTGCGCGTTACATGATGTCTATTTTCCCCGCCTTTATGCTCCTGGGCCACTGGGGAAAAAACAAATTTCTACACTACCTCATCATGTTCTTGTGGGCCATCCTGACCGGCCCCCTATTGGTGTATTACTTCGCCGGAATATGGGTGGAGTAACCCTTGGCGGTGAAAACAGTATGCAAATTGCGGTTATTATCCCCACCTATAACGAAAAGGAAAACCTGGAGCGGCTCGTCACCCAACTCCTCGCGCTGCCCCTCCCCGTCGCCGTCATCGTCGTGGACGACAACTCGCCCGACGGCACCGGCATCATCGCCGAGCGACTGGCCGACGAGAATCCGGGGCGCATCCACGTCGTCCATCGCGCCGGCAAGCTGGGGCTGGGCACGGCGTACATCGCCGGATTCCACCAGGCCATCGCCCTCCACAGCGACCTGGTTGTGACGATGGACGCCGACTTCTCTCACCCCCCCTCCGCCATTCCACGGATGGCGGAAAAGATTGGCGACGGCTACGACCTCGTCATCGGCAGTCGCTATGTGCCCGGCGGCCAGGCCGTCGAATGTACGCTGCCCCGTAAGATCTTGAGCTGGGGCGCCAACGCCTTTGCCCGCATCATGCTCGGCCTTAAGGCCCACGACGCCACTGCCGGATTCCGCTGCTACCGCCGTGAAGTCCTGGAATCCATTGACCTGGATCAAATCTTCTCCAACGGCTATTCCTTCCTGATGGAAATGCTTTACAAAGTCCAACGGAAAGGCTGGAAAGTGGGTGAAGTCCCCATCGTCTTCCTCAACCGGCAGCAGGGCACCTCCAAAATCTCGCGCAACGAAATCTACAGGGCTTTGTACACTGTCCTGCGCCTCGCCAAGAGACGCCTCCTGGGGCCGGCGGAATGACAGCCCTGTCCCCTTCGGTTACGTTGGAAGCCGTGCGCTGTGACCTCTGCGGCGCCGATGATTACATCGTGCATATCCCCTCCACACTGCCCCCGAAGCCAGCCGCTCAAAGCGAGGACTGGTCGCCCTATGCCTGCACCAGCGGCGGCTACGGATGTCACGGGCCGATTGTGCGCTGCAAACACTGTGGTCTTGTCTACACCACGCCGCGACGCAACGGCGGGGATGTCCTCAAAATTTACGAGGCGGTCGAAGATCCCCTCTATCTCGAAGAACGTCAGGGACGCATCCTCACCTTTGAACATCACCTCCGCCCCATGACGCGCTTCACCGGGCCGGCAGAAGGCCGGCGACTGTTGGACGTGGGCGCGTACACCGGCGTTTTCGTCGAAATCGCCCGCCGCCATGGCTGGGATGCATGCGGGGTAGACCCCGGTGCGTGGGCGGTGGCCCAAGCCCGCGCGCAGGGGCTGCCAATGCATCTGGGCACGCTGGAAGAGGCCGGGTTTCCCCCCGCGCATTTCAGCGTGGTGACGATGTGGGACGTGATCGAACACGTCCCCGCCCCCCAGCAGACTTTGCGTGCCGCCTGGGATGTGTTGGAGCCAGGCGGCATCCTCGTTGTCCACACGATGGACATTGATAGTCTTTTTTCGCGGCTGATGGGCCGCCGTTGGCCGTGGTATATGGAAATGCACCTGTTCTACTTCTCGCGCCGCACCCTGAGGCAAATGTTGCAGCAAGTCGGCTTCGAGGTGCTGGGGATGGGCGCGCAGGGCCGTTACCTCCAGGCCGGCTACCTCGCCAGCCGCGTGACGGCGCTGCTGCCGTGGCTGGGCCGCCCCATCGAGGCCCTGACCAACGAACTCAAACTCCGCGCTCTCCCCCTGCGCATCAACCTGGGCGACCTATTCACCACGTATGCGCAGAAGCCCAAACGGTAGCGGCGGATCAGCAGTGCGACAAATGAGCAGATCAGCGAAAAAGCGAGTAAGCGGATCAGCGAAAAAGCGAAGCAGCAAGATCGCATAACGGATTACAAAAATGACAACTAACACTCAGCCCTCAGTCCTCAGCCCTCAGTCCTCAGTCCTCAGCACTCAACACGGGAGAACCAAATGAAGAATCGTAACTTTCCCCGTCCTAATGTCATTGTCAGCCGGTGTTTAGGTTTTGATGCGTGCCGCTACAACGACGTTACCATCGCGGATGACTTCGTCAAGCAACTGGCGGCGCACGTCACCTACCTGCCGGTCTGCCCGGAGGTGGAGATCGGTCTGGGCGCGCCACGCAACCCGGTGCGCCTGGTCTTGCGCGATGACGTCGTTCATCTCTACCAACCGGCCACCGCAGCCGATGTGACTGAGGCTATGCAAACCTTTAGCGCGACGTATCTGGACGCACATCCCGATGTGGATGGGGCCATTTTGATGGGGCGCTCGCCGTCGTGTGGGATCAAAGAGGTCAAAATCTACGCGGGGATGGATAAAACCGCTTCCGTGCGGCGCAAAGGCGCCGGGATGTTCGCGGCGGCCGTTCATCAACGCTATGCCCATCTGCCGGTGGAAGAAAACGTCCGCCTGCAAAACCTCATCCTGCGCGAGCACTTTCTCACCCGCCTGTTCGCCTGGGCCGACTTCCGCGCGGTGCAGGTCGCCGGGACCATGCGCGAGTTGGTGCGCTATCATACGGAGAACAAGTTGCTGTTGATGGTGTACAATGAAAGCCGTTACCGGCGGATGGGGCCGCTGGTCGCCAACCACCTCAAGCGCCCGGCGGCCGAGGTGCTGGCCGCATACGCGGAGCATCTCGGTGTGGCGCTGGCACATCCTCCCCGGCGCACGGCGGGCATCAATGGGTTAATGCACGCCCTCGGGTATTTTTCGGAGAAATTGTCCGCCGCCGAGAAAGCCTATTTCCTCGACACGCTGGATCAATATCGGCGATCGCAGGTTTCCCTGCAAGTGCCGGTCAACCTCATCGGCGCGTGGATCGCGCGTTTTGGGGAGCCGTATCTGGCGCAGCAGACGTTTTTCGCCCCCTATCCGCCGGACTTGCTCTCACTCAGTGATTCGGGGAAGGGCCGCGCGGTAGAATAAAAGTAACGCCGCCACGTGGCTACAATCTGCTCAATCTGCTCAATCTGCTGATAAAAAAGCGGATGTTCACAAGGCGTCCACTTCCAGGCTTTGCCGTTCCAACCACTTCTGGATATTGACGAACTCCGCGCGGGTGTCAGCCAAATATTTCCGCTCTGAGCGGATGAAGCGCGTGTATGGGGAGATCGTGTCGTTGATGCCGTCCAGCGCGCGTTTTAGTTCCCGTTCAAACTGATCGGTCAAAGTCTGAATAAGTTGGGATCGCACGATCGCAATCTTCTCGTGCAAATCCTTCTTAACCCGGCGCTTCTGGGTGGGGATAACCAACAGACCCAACACGGCCAGCGCGCTGGCCGCCAGAACTCCGGTGACGTCCGCCGCAGTCGTCGCCACAATCGTCGCCCCGATGCCGATGGCCCCCACCTCCACTGCCGCCGTCTCCGCCACAGCAACCTGCAACGCCTCGGCCACCCGCAGCGATTCGTAGGTCCTATCGTAATTCTCCAACACCCGCTCGGCAGCATGACTGACCGTCTCAATCAGGCGCGAACGATCATACTCAAACGCGCTGCCGATTTGCCCCACAATCCGGTCCGCGTGCTTGTCGCGCCGCTTGGCAATGTGCGCCATCACAGCCTGCCACTGCCCCAGGTTGCTGGCAACCAACCAATCAATCATACTATCCACGCGCCCGGCTATCGTCTCCGGCACATCAGCCACCACGGTGCGCGCAAAGTCTTCCTGTAACTTCGTCTTGTTGAACAACTCTGGCAGTCGCAGTAGCCGCATGGTTGTGTCAAAATACGCCACACCCCGACTCTCGAACTCGTGCAGTACATTGTCCACATCGGCCAGACGATACCGAAATTCACGCGACATATCCTCGCGGTAAACTTCCAACTGGCGATCCACGTCGGACATGACCTGGAAATCTTCCTGTAACAACGCCAGCCGTCGGTCAATCACCGTGGTGTATTTTTCGATGAGGTGCATCCCCACCCCCAACGGGTTGCTCAACTTTAGTCGGATGCGTTCCTGAACGTCCAAGGTGGTCAGAATGTACGCCTCCAACGCCGGGAGACAACTGCGTGCCAACAATTCTTCGTCTTCATTTTGGCGGGCCTGAAACGCCCATTTTGCCGAAATTGGGAAAATCTCCGGCGTGAAACCCAACAACGCATGCACATTCTCCACAATAAACTTTTGGATGCGCTCGATGTCCGCCGGTTCTTCCAAAATATCAATCTTATTCAACACAACAACAACTTTCTTTCCCCACTCCCGGATCCGCTCCAGAAACGCCCGTTCACTTTCGGTGAAGGGACGGTCTGCCGATGTGATAAACAATACCATATCCGAGCGCGGGATGAACTCTTGCGTCAGTGCTTCGTGCTCGCGGTTGATCGCGTTGGTGCCAGGGGTGTCCACGATGTCAATTTCCCGTAAAACTGAAGCCGGCACCGTAAAGACATCCACGCCGGACTCAACGGCCACCCGTTCAAACTCATCGCCATACTTGAGCAGATGGATGCGGCTGGTCGTCGGCGTCACCCCCTCTTCCAGAAAGCGCTGCCCAAATAAAGCGTTCAGAAAAGCGCTCTTCCCGGCGTTGAACTCCCCCACAACCACCAGCAAAAACAATTCGTCCAGTTGTCGGATGGAGCTTTCCAGGGCCTCTCGATCTTCGGATGCCGCAGAGAACCGGGCCAGCGAAATCTGCAAGCTCGTCAACCAATGCCGTTCGACCGCTATCAGTGTTTCTTGTGTGTCATTTAAGATTCTGCGCGTCATCGTCATAAACTTACTCCAAACCTCCGAATACTCATAACTGGGCTTTCATTTTAGAACCTATCCGAAAATTATGGCGATGTTGTACCGCTACGTCAGGCCTTGGGGCTAAAGCCGCTTTCAAGAAGGTATTTTTTTCGTTGGCGGGCTGCGCCCGCCAACGAAAAAATACCCTTCAAACCGCGCCTTTAGGCGCAAATCGCGGGCCAAAACGAATTTTCGGATAGATTCTAAATGCTACACTACCTGATACAAGTATGGTACTATCTGCAAAAAAAGCAAGAAAACAGCGGGTTGCGCCGCGCAAGAGCTACGCCCGCCAGACTTCGCGCCCCAGCCCCAGCGTGAAGTCCACGTCCAGCCAGGCGGATGCCAGCGGGCGCGCGATCCCGTCGGCGTCTGCGTGGAGGCCCAGGCGCGCGACCACCGGGTGGCTGACCAGCTCGGTGAACGTCAGCGCATAGCCGGATTGCAATGCTCCCCCACCTCGAAACGCCGTGACCCGCAGCGGCGCTTCGATGACGGCCTGATAGCAGGCTTTTGCCGGGTCGGCGGCGTCCCGGAATTGCTTGAGGAACACCAATGGCGTCGCCTCAAGCTGCGTGAGCCACGCGGCTGCCGGCGGCGCACCGAGCGCGGCGGCTTTGTCTTCGGCCCACACGTCCAAAAGCTGGCGGATGAGCGCGCTGCGCGCCGCGTCCCACGTCGTCCAATCGCCGGGGAGCGCGCCGTCCGTCGTATCGAGCGCGCGGGCGGCAAGCAGTCGGCGCAGCTTCCCCTCTGCCTGCGGGCCGGAAGCCTCAAAGCCCCACACGTCCACCGTGAACTCCGGCCAGGCAGTCACCCCCGGCTCAAACGGCGTTACACAGTTCACCGCCGCCCACATCTTGGCGAAACCATACACCTCGCGCCCGGCGGCGATGGCGTAGGGATTGTCCACAAACAGATAGGGCAGCAGCCACGCGATATGATCCGGCGTCCTGACGCCCGCGATGCTTTTGTGCGCGATCAATGGAATCCACAACCCCACCTCTGTCTCGTGGAGCCAGCCCATCTCCCGGTCGCGCTCATCCAGCGATTGGATTTGCATATCGGCGTACACCAGCAGGGCGTAAGGGCCAAAAGGCGCGTAAGCCACCGCGTGGTCAGACGGTTCATTGAGCGAGGCGTCGCACACCTCGCGCAGCGCCGCCGCGTCCGCCGCGAGCAAAAACGCGGCAATGTGCGCGTTGCGCTGCTCATAGGGGCCGCGGAACACCCCCGCGCCCGGCCCCGCGTCCACATACTCCGGCGGCGGTTCCGGCGTCTCCGCCGGGCTACAGCCGACCAGCCATGCACCCAGCGTCGCCCCCGCCGCCCCCAAAAATCCACGCCGACTCAATTTTCCCATCGTCTTTAGTCCATAGTCCGCAGTCCGCAGTCCGCAGTCCGCAATTCACAATCCGGTTACTGTCACGAAGTATTCGCCACTCGCGCCCCGATGATTAAAATCATCGGCTGCTAGGCAAAGTGCGTTAAAAACGCACTCCATCCACCATCGCACGGCTGGTTGTCAACCCGTTTTAACGGGTTTTCTGTATCAGCCTGCGAATTCATTCGCAGGTGACTATAGCGGCGAAGACTTTGTGACACTAACCAATTCGTAATTCGTAATTCGCAATTCGCAATTCGCAACTCGCAATTCGCAACTCGCAACTCGCAACTCGCCATCACACCAACCCCACCGCCTCCGCGCAACTTGGCCCCGGCTCGTCCGGCAGCGCGGCCAGATACCGCCGCGTGTAAGGGATCAACGCGGCGACAATGACCGCCCCCAGCGCGCCGGGCGCCCACGCGCCCAGGCTCTGAATCAGCCAGCCGCCCAGCGAGGGCGAAATAATCCGTGCGAAGCTCGCCAACGCGGCGGACAGGCCCAGCGTGCCGCCCACTTCTTCCTGGTAGACCACTTTTGTCAGCAGGCTGTTAGTGACGATGTTGAGGACGCCCGACGCCAGCGAGAGCGGGATCAGCACCACCAACAGCGCCCACAGCGTCGGCGCGAGCGCCCACCCCAGCAGCGACGCGGACAACAGCACCACGCCCCAGAACGTGAGCGTCTTCTCGCTGAACCGTTTGGTCAATGCGCCGATGGCCCCACCCTGGAGGATCACGACAATCACGCCCACGTAAGTCAACACGTAACTGGTTTCTTGGGCATTGAGCTTCAGGCGCGCAATGGCGTAGAGGGAGAAAACTGTCTCGAACATCGTAAACGCCAGGCCGTAGAACAGGCGGAGGTTCAGCAGGGGGCCGACGCACTTCCGCCGCAACGCGTTGAACAGGGCGCGCGCGGTGAACGCAGTGCGCGGGCTGTTGCGCAACGCCGCGCGGCGTTCTGGCGAAAGCGACTCTGGCAGCCACAGCCACACGCCCACCAGATTCAACGCGGCCAGTCCCGCCGCGAGGAACGCCGGAAGCGCATAGTTTTCTCCCTGGCTAAGTAGGCCGCCCATCGCCGGCCCGATGATGAAGCCCAGGCCAAACGCCGCCCCGATGAGGCCCATCCCTTTGGCGCGGTTTTGCTCGTCGGTCACGTCAGTGATGTACGCCTGCGCCAGCGAGATGTTGCCGCCGAGAAAGCCATCCACGATGCGGCTGATAAACAACAGGGCCAGCGAATTGGCAAATCCCAGCAGGAGAAACCCCGCCACCGTCCCCAAAATGCAGAGCAGCAACAGCGGCCGCCGCCCGTAACGATCAGAAAGCCGCCCGATCAGCGGCGCACCCAACAGTTGCGTCACCGCGTTGGCCGAAAGCAGCAGACCCACCACCACCGGCGTCGCCCCGAACGACTTGGCGTAATACGGCAACAGCGGCAGAATCAGGCTGAAGCCCAGGATATCCACGAAGACAAACAGAAAAAGCAAGCCCAATTGGCGTTTCATTGATTTCCTCCCAAACCACTGATGATACTGAAACGTGATGCTCTGACTGAGCAAGCTTCACGTTTCACGCTTCACATTCCCGGAATACCCTACTCGGCGTAAACCTTAACCAGCGCCGACTTCGCAGCGAAGAAATTCGTATAGGCTAACCAAGCGATAGCGACATAGGCCAGGGTCTTGGGCATCATCAGCATCCCCAACATCGGCACCTGCTGCACAAACAGGATGACGGGTGTGTAGAACGTGTACGAAACCAGAATCATCGCGCCGATCCAGGTGAACGTGCGGTCGCGCGCGGCCAGAGCATCGCGTAGAATCAGGTAGGCGACGCCGAGACCCTGGATCATCAAGGGGATATTGCGATACAGCGACCAGTCAAACGGCGGCGTGATCGTATTCCACTGATTTTGGGGGAACATCATCACGATCAGCCGTACCGCTGCTGCCGCGAGTAACAGAGCGCCGAACCAACCATAGGGTTTCTGGAAACGCCGCTGCCACACCAGCAGAACGACGACATAAAAAAACGTCACGGTGATAGCCGTAGACAACGCCCCCAAGCCCACCAGGAGCATAGGCCGCCCCAAAACCGTCACCTGCGTCTCCAGGTTGCCCAAAGCGTAAGCCGCCACGCGGAACCCCACATGTCCCGTGTCGCCCAGGGCCAACAGCGCAAACGCCCAGATAAACGGCACGGCCACCCGCCGAGTAGACGGCGCAAGACGCCCCTGCCGCAGCGTCATCGCCGCCACCAGCGCCCACACCACGAGCAAATAACTGACATCAAATAAGACTTCTACCCACATTTGCAAACTCTCAGACATCGTCAACTCCCTTTTCTTATAGGTCGTGAATACACTCTAACAAATCTGAACAACTCAACGCGAGCAAATTGTCAGAAATCCGGGCCAGGAAGGTTTCCAACGTTGCCAACTCCTCGGCGCTGAACCCGACAAACATCTGCTTCTCAAACTCGCGCCACATCCGTTTGACCTGCTCCTGGATGTCGCGCCCGGCCTCCGTCAGGTAGACGCGCGAAACCCGCTCATCTTCCGGGTCGTGCCGCCGCTCCACGAAGCCGGCCTTTTCCATGCGCTTGACGGTATTGGACACCGTCGCCGCGCTGACGTGCAGCCACTCGGCCAGCTCGCTATGCGTGAGGCCATCCTGCTCCCAGAGCGCCTTGAGCAAGTAAGGCTGACTCTCGTGCAACCCCAGGCCGCTCACCAGATTGTGCATAATTCCCCGGTTGATCCGGCAAATCTGCGCCAGTTGGTGGCACGCCGATTCAGACAATGTGTCTTCTGTCATTGAGTTCCTCGCGCAAAGCAAATCCGAGTTAATTTAGCTAACTAAATTTTAGTTAGCTAAATAATATCATGGGACGTTTCCCTGTCAAGCAAATCGGGAAAAACCGGTGCGTAAAAAATCGGCGGATTGAGCAGATAAAATTCTGCCTAAGCCACCAAAACGGCCGATTCGCTCGGTAAAATCAACGAGGCGTGCGTCGAGGAGGGAGCGCCTGTAAGCTGGCCTCATCCAGCGCGGCGACCTCATCCGCAGTGAGCCGCCAGCCGAGCGCGCCCGCGTTGGAGACGGCTTGCCGCGCGTTCTTGGCGCCGGGGATGGGGACGGCGCCTTTGCAGATGAGCCAGTTGAGCGCGACCTGGGCCGGAGTTTTGTCGCCGTGCGCTGCCCCGATTTCGCGCATCAAAGCGAGCAACGGCTGCACGTTTGCCAGGTACTCGCGGTTGTAAATCCCCTTGCGCATCCCCGGCGGCGGGTTATCGGGCGTGTACTTGCCCGCGAGGATGCCTTTTTCCAGTGGGCTGTAGGCAATCAGGGTGACGTTGAGATCGCGGCAGGTTTGCAGCACACCGTCAAATTCAGGATCGCGGTGCAGCAGGCTGTAGAAGACCTGATTGGAGGCCAACTTGACACCGCGCTTCGCCAGCGCGTTGTGCGCGCGTCCCATCTGCGCCATGCTGTAATTGGAAACTCCGACAGCGCGGATGAGGCCGGCTTCCACCGCGCCGGCCATCGCGTTCATCCACGTCTCAACGGGGACGGGCGGGAGCGGGAAGTGCATCTGATACAAATCCACCCGCGCCATCCCCAAGCGGGCGAGGCTGTGGCGCAGGGCGCGAAGGAAGGCTCGCCGGGTCAGCCGCCACGGAAACGGGAAGAACTTGGAGGCCACGATGACCGCCTGTCCTGATTCGCGCACGAAACGCCCCAGGAAGCGTTCTGACCGGCCCAGGCCGTACACTTCCGCCGTGTCGAAGAAATTGACGCCGGCGGCCACCGTCTCGTCAAACGCCGCACGGATGTCGGCGTCGTTATAGCCGCCGGCCTTGCCGTACCCCCACATCCACGCATCGCCCCAGGCCCACGTGCCGATCCCCAAGGGGGAAATCTGTATATCCGTTGCGCCTAATGGGACGCGATCCACTGCTGATGGTGTTGTCATAAACCCTCCTCAAAAAGATACCAGGATTACGGAATGATAGATCAAAAACCCGCTTAATCCGTTGACAAAGATTTTCACTGCCTGTTAGTGTGATTTTCTATGTGAGGCGCCTCTGCTCCCAACGCAGCCGGGATAGTGCGATAGTGCATTTCTAATGAAGGGGCCTCCTGTTTGAGCAATCTCCGCATTCCTTCACGCAGCGCGCCGGCAAGCGCGTCCCACGGCTTGAATTGCCGCACGACCATCCCGGTGTGCCCATCCGTTGCCGGACCGGCCAACCAGACGACTTTCTGCGCCGGCGCCGACACTGGCTTGGCGAACATCCGAATAATGGTCGGCATTATCTTGAGACGCTCTTCATACCCTGCGACGACATCAAGCTGGGTGAGCAATTCCGTCGCCATCATCCCCGGGTTGAAGGCGAAGATGCCCACCCCACTGTCGGCGTACTCTTTCGCCAACGCCAGGGTGAAGCTGCGCAGCCAACCCTTTGACGAGGCGTAGGCGTTCTGCATCGCCACCGGCCCTTGCTCCCCCTGCCCCAGGATGTTGATGAGCTTGCCATGCTTTTGGGGCAAGAAGTGCTGGAGCGCCACCCACGAGCCGTGATACGCGCCGAAAATGTTGGTGCGCAGCACGGTCTCAAATTCTACCGGCGGGATGTGCGCCGTGGGGCCATAAGGCCCACCGGTCCCGGCGTTGTTCACCCACACGTCAATCTGCCCGAACGTGGTCAGCGCGTGCTCTTTGAGCGCCTGCACCTGCGCCAGATCACTCACGTCACAGGCGTAGCCGCCGGCGCGGCCACCGCGCGCAGTCAGATGCGCCACGGCCTCTTCCACCGAGCGCGCCGAGCGTGAGCCGACGACCACCACTGCGCCGGCGTCCCCAAACGCCTCTGCCATCGCCACTCCAAGTCCGCGTGTGCCGCCGGTGATGACGACGACTTTCCCTGCCAACGGTGAATTCATACAGCAGCCTCCTGTTCTGTGAAAAAGATTTGCCCGACAGCCGCGCCTCCAAGGGCGCCTTGATGAGCCATGTATCTGATCCTGTCAGGCGCGTCCCCAGTGTGGGATTCGGCAGTTTCCCAAAATACCACGAGGCGCCTTGCTCGGACGAAAACCGGAGCGATCCAGAAATTTTGTCCGGCCCAACCCATCAAGGCTGTAAAGACCAAGCGGAAAAGAATGCTACCCATAAGGCTCGCGGCGCCATGCAGGATAAAGGGGTTGGCGTAGATGCAATTTTTGTCATTTCCGCCTCACAATATATCAACCTTGGTAAATTATAACATACCTCACACAACGCATTAAACAACTTGCACTTTCCCCTAGAGTATGCTAAGATGTATCTGAAATGGCGGGGTTATCTATTCAAACAACAATGTTTTTGAATGATTTAATTATGTTCTTGGTTTTTATGTGTCTGCTGTTGAATAGGATGGGGTTTTATTCTTGGGCGGCCCACATCGGTCGCCCACAGTTTTTATTTAGGGAGAAATTATTATGCAACTGGCATTCATTCTGCGCGTCATGGGCGTTTTGGTATTGGGTTCCATTGGGGTGGCGGTCGGCGCTCAAATCGTCCGCATCCCCATCATCCCGGAATCGGTTCAAATTTATATCACCGTCTTTTGCGGCCTCTTAGGAGCAGTTTTGGGGTTCTTTGTCACCCCTTCATTGACTCTTAATCCCGTTCAAAAATTGCGCCGCAACATCCAGCAGGTGCCGGCGCACACCATCGTCTCATCCACTATTGGCCTGTTTTTGGGGCTGGCGCTGGGCGCCATCGCAGCGTATCCGTTGTCGCTGTTGCCGGATCCGGCGGGACAGATTTTGCCTTTTGTGGCTGCCGCCGTTTTTGGTTACGCCGGCCTGATGATCTCCCTTATCCGCCCAGACCTGTTCCAGGGACTCCGCGGACGGTGGTTCACGAAAGACAGCCCCGAACCCGTCACTCCGACTGCTGCCGAAAACCACACACAGTCCGTCTTGCTGGACACCAGCGTCATCATTGACGGCCGCATCGCCGATATATGCCGCACCGGCTTTATCCAGGGGGAACTCATCGTGCCGCTGTTCGTCCTGAACGAATTGCAGCACGTGGCCGATTCGGCGGATGCACTACGGCGCAATCGGGGCCGACGCGGACTCGAAATCTTGCGCCAGTTGCAGGAAGAGTCGCCGGTGCCCGTGCGTCTCACGGATGCCGATATGCCCAACATCCGAGAAGTGGACGACAAGTTGATCGGGCTGGCAAAAGAGTTGGGCGCGTCCATTCTGACCAATGATTATAACCTGAACCGGGTAGCCGAATTGCAAGCCGTCAAAGTGCTCAACGTCAACGAACTGGCGAACGCCGTCAAAACCGTGCTGCTGCCCGGTGAAAACTTCACCATCCACGTATTGCAAGAAGGCAAAGAACACGATCAGGGCGTGGGCTACCTGGACGACGGCACCATGGTGGTCGTCGAAGATGGTGTGGCCTTTATGGGCAATACCATTGAGGTTACGGTGAGCAAAGTGTTGCAAACGGCTGCCGGCCGCATGATTTTCGCCCGCCCCGACAGCCCCTCGGCGTGATTGCGTTTTTATGACCATCCTTTAGAGAGGTAGAGAATGCCGCTGAAAATTTATAATCAACTGACCCAAAAAACAGAGCTTTTCAAACCGTTAGTTCCCGAACAAGTCGGGATGTATGTGTGCGGGCCAACAGTCTACGATCACGCGCACCTGGGTCATGCCAAAACGTACGTAGCGATGGATGTCGTGATTCGCTACCTCAAACAGCAGGGATTCAAGGTGCGTTACATCCGTAACCTCACCGACGTGGGCCATCTGTTGGATTCCGGCGAAGATCGCATTTCCAAGGGCGCGCACCGCGAGCGCGTCGAACCGATGGAAATGGTGGAAAAGTACATCCAGAGCTTCAATGATGATATGGATTCCCTGAATGTCCTGCGCCCCAACGTCGCGCCGCGCCCCACCTGCCATATTCCCGAAATCATCACCTGGATCCAGGATTTGGTGGAGTTGGGCTACGCCTACGAGGCCGGCGACAGCGTCTACTTCTCCGTAGCAAAGTTCGCCGACTATGGCAAACTCTCCCGACGCAAGGTGGACGAACTACTGGACGGCGCGCGGGTGGACATCCGTGAGGAAAAGCGCGACCCGGTTGACTTTGCCCTGTGGAAAAAGGCCGATCCGGAACACCTGATGCGCTGGCCCAGCCCGTGGGGTGAGGGTTATCCCGGTTGGCACATCGAATGTTCGGTGATGGCGACCAAATACCTGGGGCAGCCCTTCGATATCCACGGCGGCGGGCTGGAAAACATCTTCCCGCACAACGAGTGCGAAATCGCGCAGGCCGAGGCTCACCAGAATGTGCCGTTCGCCAACTACTGGATGCTGGTCGGTTCGCTCACCGTCAACGGCATCAAAATGAGCAAAAGCCTGGGCAACTTTCTGACCATCAAGGATGCTCTGAAACTCTATTCGCCGGAAGCCATTCGCTACTTCCTGCTCAGCAGCCACTATCGCAGCCCGGTGGATTACAGCCGCGACGCCGCGGAGGCCGCGCAACGCGGCGTAGTACGCTTGTGCAACACTGTCAATAAATTACGCCGTCGGATGCATACCGCCGTGCCCGCCGGCACCGCCATCCTCTCCCAGGTTGTCACGCTGGACGATTATCGCCAGGACTTCCTGACGGCGATGAACGACGATTTCAACACCGCCCAGGCGCTGGCGACCCTGTTTGAGTTCGTCAAAGAGGTCAACCGGTATCTGGATGAAAACGAAAACGTCAGCATGGGCACGTATGCAGCCATGGAGCGCATTTTCAACGAACTGGCCGGCGACGTGTTGGGCGTCTTACCGCGCAGCCTGTTGGGGCAGATGAAAGACAGCGACAACGAACGCTTGTTGGATTTGCTGCTGGAGCTGCGGCAGGATTACCGCAACGCGCGCGATTGGGCCAAGGCCGACATCATCCGCAACCGGCTGAGTGAAATCGGCATTGTGGTGGAAGACAGCGCGACCGGGAGTGTCTGGTATCTGAAATGAATCGGGAATCCCCCCGAGAAATGCTCTACGGGCGGCAAGCCGTGCGGGAAATCCTCATCGCCGGGCGACGCCGCCCGTCGCGTTTGTTGATGGCGGCCCGACTCGATCCGGCGCCGCTCGTGGATGAAATCGTAGCCGCGGCCCACCAGCGCCACGTTCCCATCGTCAGCGCACCCCGTGAAGAATTGACGCGCCTGGCGCAAACGGAAGAACATCAGGGAATCGTGCTGGAAGCGACTCCCTACCCCTACACCACACCAGAAGCCATGCTCGCCGCCGCGCGCAGCCGTGGGGAAACGCCCTGGCTCCTTGTCCTGGACCTGATCCAGGATGTTCGCAACCTCGGCAGCCTGCTCCGCACCGCCGAAGCTGTCGGGGTCCACGGCGTCTTGCTCCAGGAACGGCGCGCCGCCGGCGTCACACCGGACGCGGTCAACACGGCCTCGGGCGCCACCGAACACTTACGCATTGCCCAGGTCACCAACCTGGCGCGAGAAATGGCGGACTTACAAGAAGCGGGGATTTGGTTTGCCGGGCTTGAGGGCAGCGCGGAAGCTCAGTGCTACACCACACTGGACATGACTGTGCCGTTGGGACTCGTTGTCGGCAATGAGGGCAGCGGCCTGCGAAGATTGGTGCGCGAGCGCTGCGATTGGTTGCTCGCGCTCCCCATGCAGGGGCAAATCGCTTCGCTTAACGCGGCTGTGGCAGGGTCCGTGGCGCTTTATGAAGGGCTGCGCCAACGACAGCACATTTCATAGCATTGCTCCAAGAGATCTTACAGGTCCGCTACCATCTGCACCAACGTCCGGTGCGGCGCGAAGCCAATTGCGCGCAGCGCCGGGACCACAGGGGATTGCCCCGCCACGAGGGCAACGACCGGCCACGGCTGAAAACGATGCATCGTCTGAAGCGCCTGCGCCACCAATTCCTGCACATCAGAGTCCGTGCTTTCTGGATGGGTCAATATGTCCCAGACATGATAACGGTGCCACAATTCTGTTTTGACGTGCAACGCTAATCGCGCCTTGGTTGGATCATAAATCCAGGCGCGCTCCCGCTGACCACGCAGCCAGGCATCAAGCCCTTGATCCCAGCCGCCAAATTTATATAAACTTGGCCGAATCTCCAGGGCGGCTTTCTGTCGCGGTGAATAAACCTGCTCGGCCAACATACACCACAAGGCGCTGTCTGCGGGGCGGCTCACCCGCCAGGGATAGCGCGGCAGGGCATAGTTCGGCCAGACCAGCCCCTCTGGGCGCAAAAGGTGCTGCGTCTGGCCCAC
>Ga0116144_10001842_pt1 | contig 24188 bp, 18 predicted proteins | sample AD_UKC035_MetaG_FD_89746 | JGI IMG/M metagenome (GOLD analysis project Ga0116144, IMG submission 89746) | Active sludge microbial communities of municipal wastewater-treating anaerobic digesters from USA - AD_UKC035_MetaG | ecosystem: Engineered > Bioreactor > Anaerobic > Digestate | place: USA...
ATCAGAAATGAGTAATGAGTAATGAGTGACGCTCATCACTCATTACTCATTACTCATTACCCATTTCCAATTTCTCAAATCCGCTTGCAGGAGGCGAATGGGGGAAAGTTTGCAGTCCGGGCTGGTGATCAAGTCGCAAAGCGGGTTTTACACGATTCTGACCGATGACGGTCAAGCCATCGTCGCGCATTTGCGCGGGCGGCTGAAGAAGGAACGCCAGGAAGCCACCATTGTGGCCGTCGGGGATCGCGTGCAGTGGGAAAACCTTCCCGATGGCAGCAATGTGATCGAGGATGTAGAAGAGCGCACGCGCGCGTTGACCCGGCTCAAGCCGTTGGCCTCCGGGAGGGGATCGCGGCGCTGGGATCGGCAGGGCTATCTGCGCGAACGGGAGCAGGTCATCATGGCGAACCCGGATCAGGTGGTGTTTGTCGTCGCCTGCGCCAACCCCGCGCCCCATTTGAAGATGCTGGATCGGCTGTTGGTCGGCGCGGAACGCCAGGAAATCCCCAGTTTGATCTGCGCCAACAAAATGGATTTGATTACCGAAGAGGAAGCCCGGCGCATGTTCGCCGTTTACGAGCGCATCGGGTACGAGGTTATTCACACCAGCGCCGCTCAGAAGTCGGGCATTGATGCGCTGCGCGAGCGGCTGCGCGGCAAGACCTCGGCGTTGATCGGGCCGTCAGGCGTCGGCAAGACAAGCCTGCTCAACGCGCTAGAGCCGGGATTGGGCAAGCGGGTGATGAACGTGAGCCGCGTCACCGGCAAGGGACGCCACGCCACCACCGTCGCCGAGATGACGCCGCTGGCCGTCGGCGGCTGGGTGGCCGATACGCCCGGCATCCGCGCGCTCGCCCTCTTCGACCTGGACCCGGAGGAGATTGACGCCTACTTCCCCGACATCGCGCCCTACGTCCCCCACTGCGACTTCTCCGATTGCAGCCACACGGTCGAGCCGGGGTGCGCCGTCCTCGCGGCCCTGGCGGAGGGCGCGATTGACGATCACCGCCACGCGAGCTATGTGCGCCTGCACCAGGAACATCGGAAACTGGCGGATATGTACTGGTGGGGCATTGAGGAAGATTAAGAGTTTTGTCAGCAGATTAAGCAGATTGAGCAGATTTTGGATTTAATCTGCTGAATCAGCTAAATCTGCTGAAGAAAAAATAATACGGAGAATAAAAATGAAACGCTTGTCAAAATGGTTTAATCTATGGGTCTTTGTGGCGCTGCTGGCCGGCGCTGCGCCCGTCTACGCGCGCGAAGTGGCGCAGCCGCAACTGCTGCCGCCAGTCCCAGAATGGCCGCTTATCGGGCCGGTGCTGGTGTGGCTGAACGTCGTCGAGCCGGAGCCGGAAGTCGTCGAGGAAGCGCCGCTGCGCGATCTGCCGGAATACACCATCGAAACGGTGGCGGACGCTACGGACTTGCAAACCGAGGTGGAAGCTGGGCAAAGTGTGCGCCTGATGATCACCGAAGAGACGTTGAACACGCTCATCGCCGAGAACAACAGCGAGGTGCCGGGGCTGGACAGCGTCACCGTGGACGTGGCGGAGGATTTGCTCAGCTTTGAGGTGAAAATTGACGGAGACACTCTGGTGGAGGCCGGCGTGGAGCTGCCTTTCATCGACGGGCAGGAACTCAAAGTGGATGGCAGCATTGAGGTCACTGCGGCCGGCTGTATGCCGGTCATCACGCTGAAAAAGTTGCGGGTGAACGGCATTGGGGTGGCGTTCCTCGTCAGAGGGGAAATTGACACTATCGTGAGCGACAACTGGCCCACAGAGGTGTGCCTGGAGGCCGTTACGTTCAAATCCGATGAAATTGTTGCCGAAGGCTACCGCCGGTAACCATGACCCTCAAAGCCATTCTCTTCGATCTTGACGGCACGCTGCTGGAGTACGATATGCGGCGCGATTTCCTGCCGCCGTACCTCAGCGCGTTGTCGGCCAGCGTGGCGCACCTCGCGCCGCCGGAGCGGGTGGTGAAAGGCATCCTGGCCGGATCCGACGCGGTCAGCCGCAACGACGGGCAACGCACCAATGAAGCGGTTTTTGCGGACGTCTTCTATCCCTACGTTGGGACGCCGCGCGAAACGTTGGAACCGGCCATTATGCACTTCTATGAACACGAATTCCCCAAACTGCGCCGCTACACGCGCCGCAAGCCGGAAGCGCGCGGCGTCGTGCAAGCCGCCTTCGACCTGGGGTACACCGTGGTCATCGCCACCAACCCCTACTTCCCGGAGATCGCCACCCGCCAACGTATGGCCTGGGCGGACGTGGACAACTTCCCCTACCAAAAGGTGACGCACTACGAAAACAGCCACTTCGCCAAGCCCGACCTGCGCTACTTCACCGAAATTCTGGACGAACTGGCTTGCGCGCCGGAAGAGGCGCTCATCATAGGCGACGAGGAGATGGATATGGTCGCGGCGGAACTGGGCTGTTCCACATTCCTGGTGCCCGGCCCGGCGACGGAAATAGAAGCCGGCGTCCCAACGCCCACCTATCGTGGGGAGCTGCGCGACTTGGTGACAGTGTTACAAAAAGCTATTTTATGAAACGTGAGAGTTTGAGTATGCCGACCTCGCCTTTCATGTTTCACACCTCACGCATCATAAAAGTTTGGAGAATACCATGACCGAAAACGCCGCCACACTGGTCAACCCCCAACGCTTTTTGCCGCCAGGGAAAAAGGTGGTTCGAGTAGTTTTTAATCAGATCATCAAACTTCTCACCAACATCATCTGCAAAGTGGACGCGGATCAGCTCAACAAAGTCCCGCTGGTCGGGCCGCTCATCGTCATCTCCAACCACGTCAACTTCCTGGAACTGCCGATGATCTATCCCCGTGTGCCCAGCGATCTGGGGATCGGTTTTTCCAAAGAAGAAAACTGGAAAATCTGGTTTTATCGCATCCTGTTTAGCGTGTGGGACGTCATCCCCATCAACCGCGAGGAGGTAGACCTGACGGCGCTACGACGGGGCATCGAAGCCCTGGAACAAGGCCGCATCCTCTTCATCGCGCCGGAGGGCACGCGCAGTCATGACGGCTACCTACAAGCCGGGAAGCCCGGCGTGGTGATGCTCGCGCAGCGCACCGGCGCGCGGGTGGTGCCGGTCGCCTGCTACGGCGGGGAAAAGTTCGCGGAGAACATCAAACGCCTGCGCCGGACGGAGTATCACATCGCCGTGGGCGAGCCTTTCCGAATAGAAACCAACGACGTTAAAGTGACCCGCGCCGTGCGCCAGCAAATCACCGACGAGATGATGTACCAGATCGCCGCGCTACTCCCGCCGGAATACCGGGGCGTCTACGCCAATCTGGACAACGCCACGCAGACCTATCTGCGATTTGATAGACCAGGGGCTAACAATCTGCAACGCTAAAAAATCAGGACGCGGATAAACGCGGATGAACGCGGATTTTTTAAATTTTATCTGCGTCCATCTGCGCAAATCTGCGTTCCATTCATAGTCTCGATACTGAAGTCATGTTCCTACCGACCACCCCCCAAGAATTAACGACGCTCGGCTGGGATGCGCTGGATGTCATCCTCGTCACCGGCGACGCTTACATTGACAGCCCCTTCATCGGCGTAGCGGTGATGGGACGGGTGCTGGCGGACGCGGGCTACCGCGTAGGCGTGATCGCGCAGCCGGACATCCACAGCGCGGACGACATCACGCGCCTGGGGACGCCGCGCTTGTTCTGGGGCGTCACCGGCGGCAGCATTGACTCGATGGTCGCCAACTACACGGCGACGAAGAAGCGCCGCAAATCGGATGACTACACGCCCGGCGGCCAAAACACGCGCCGCCCGGATCGCGCCGTCATCGTCTACACGAACCTGATCAAACAGCACTGCAAGCCCGTCGCGCCCATCGTCCTCGGCGGGATCGAGGCCAGTTTGCGGCGCATCGCCCATTACGACTACTGGAGCGACAGCGTGCGGCGCTCGCTGCTTTTCGACGCCAAAGCAGACTATCTGGTCTACGGGATGGCCGAGCGCGCCATCGTGGAACTGGTGGACGCGCTCCGCGACGGCGATCTGGCGCGGGCGCAGCAAGTGCGCGGTCTGTGTTACGTTGCGGCGGAAAAACCGGCGGATTATGTAGAGCTGCCCGCCTACGCCGCCGCCGTCGCCGACAAGCACGCCTTTATTGAGATGTTCCACACCTTCTACCGCAACACCGATCCGCGCACGGCCAAAGGGCTATGCCAGCAGCAGGACACCCGTTACCTGGTGCAGAATCCGCCGCAGCCGTATTTGACCCAGGCGGAACTGGACGCGGTGTACGCGCTGCCCTTCACCCGCGACGTGCATCCGTTCTACGCGCAGCAGGGCGCGGTGCGGGCGCAGGACACCATCCAATTTGCGCTGACCACGCACCGGGGCTGCTACGGCGAGTGCAACTTCTGCGCCATCGCCGTCCACGAGGGGCGCACGGTGCGCTGGCGCAGCGAGGCGGGGATTTTGAAAGAGGCGCGGCAGTTGACCCGGCGCCCGGATTTCAAGGGCTATCTGCAAGATGTGGGCGGCCCGACGGCGAACATGTACGGCTTCGAGTGCGCCAAAAAACAAGAGCACGGCGTCTGTGAACACAAACGTTGCCTCTACCCGGAGCCGTGCCCGCAGTTGCCCATTGACCACCAACATCAAATGGCATTATTGCAAAAGCTCGGCCAACTCGAAGGCGTCAAGAAAGTCTTCGTCGCCTCCGGCATCCGCTACGACATGGTGCTGGCCGACAAAGCGCACGGGCGCGCCTACCTGCGCCAGATCGTCGCCCGACACACGTCCGGGCAGATGAAAATCGCGCCGGAGCATACGGTGCATCACGTGCTGCGGCGGATGGGCAAGCCTGGCGTCAAGCCGCTGCTCGCTTTCCGCGACCGATTCTACCGGGAAACGGAGGCCGCCGGGCAAAAGCAGTTTCTCACCTATTACCTCATCGCGGCGCATCCCGGCTGCACGCTGGAAGATATGGAGCGGTTGAGAGACTTCGCCACACGAGAGCTGAAACTTCAACCAGAGCAGGTGCAAATCTTCACCCCCACCCCATCCACCTATGCCAGCGTGATGTACTATACTGAAATGGACCCGTTCACCGGCGAGCGCCTGTTCGTGGAAAAAGACCTGCGGGGCAAACAGCGACAGAAGGACGTGGTGGTAGGAAAAGGGAATCGGAAGTAAAATGAGCCTATGAACAAAATTTATGTGGATTTGGATGCACTACTGGCTGCTTTTGAATACAGCAGCGACGCTATCAACTATTATCTGGATATGGAAACCGGCCATGTGTTGATGGCATTGACCGAGGTGCAATGGGAACTGGAAGCCATCTACGAAGAATTTTATGACCCCAACGCCCCGGAACACTTCAACATGCCCAACATCCTTCAACAACGGCATTTACCGGAATGGCGACAACAGGCCTTGCTTCAGGCGCACGCCATCGAACAAGGCTACCTCACGCGCTACCTGGACGTCCCCAAAAGCGACAGCAGCGCCGCCTACAACGATATGCACACCTTCATCAACACCCTCGAAGACAAAGACCTTCGTCAAAAGCTTTGGCGTGCGATCAGCGGGCAGGGCGCTTTCCGGCAATTTAAGGACGCGATGGCCGAGCACCCTACCCTGCGCAAACATTGGCTGGGTTTCTCTGCCGAACAGGCGCGCCAGCGCGTGCAGACCTGGTTGACCCACGAGGGGATCGAATGGGGGGAACCGGAAGGAACGCCGGGATACGATTCCACAATCCGAGCGCGGCTCATTGCCGAAGTGTTGGGGTTCGTGCGCGCGGCCCGCAAGCTGCCGGGCGTGACGCGCATCGCCCTGATCGGCTCGCTGACCACCGAAAAGCCGGAGCCGCAGGACGCCGACCTGCTGGTGACGGTTGACGCCAACGTTCGCCTACCTGACCTGGCCGAATTGGGACGCAAGCTGCGCGGCCACGCGCAAAGCTTCAGCCGAAGCGCCGATGTGTTCCTGGCCGACCCGCAACACGAGTACCTGGGACGGCTGTGCCCCTGGAAGCAATGCGGGCCGGGTCTCCGCCAATCCTGCGACGCCCTCCACTGCGGGCAGCGCCCCTACCTGCACGACGACCTGAACACCCTCCGCCTCTCCACCGCCCTGATCGCCACCCCGCCGCTGGAACTGTGGCCGGAAATCGTGACCCGCGCCACGCCACCGGACGACATCAAATTTGGCCTCATTGCTCCCCTTCGCGCCGAAAAAGACTAAAAAAGCCCCGGAAATCCGGGGCTTTCTCATTGTCCTCCAGCCTACACGCGCCGCTTGCGGCAGTCGTTATCCTGCCGCGTGCGCACCTCTAACACTTCCTCCACATAGACCACGCGCTGATACGATCCCAAGGGGCCAAACTGTCCCTTCTTGCTGACCTCGCCGCTGATGCGGAGATAAACCGGATCATACGGGTGTTCGGCAATCTCGTTGTACTGCGCCCGCAGCTCATCCAGCGCCCGACTGAATCCCTTCACCTTGATCCACCACGTCTCGCGGGAACCGCAGGGTTTGAAGCTATCCCCACCCCGCCCAAACATCACAAAACCTTCCCACTCCCCACTTTCCATCGAGCGTCCGACCGCCCCGAACGCGACCCACCCCAGCAACAACATAGAAAATATCTCGATTATCATAACCACGTTTCTTACCCCCGCTGATTTGATGACTGTAACTTACTACCAACCTGGAAAACTGTCAAACCCAGGGGCTTATCATTCTCCCGCCGGATGGTGCGCCGCGATACAGGAGACGGCTAAAGCCGTGATTCTTAAAGGGGTTTTGTGGTGACGGGCGGTGGCCCGTCACCACAAAACCGCCTTTTTACCGGCGGCTTCAGCCGCAAAATCTGCCCGGTAAGCGTGGGGCAACGAGAATGATAAAGCCCTGCTGTCAAACCGTTGACAAATTTCACACTTGCGACTATAAGTGAAGTCAACTGAATCCAAGTGATGCCGATCTCTCAACGGATTGAACGGAGTTTCTCCAATCCTATCATTCCGAAAATCCTGTTATTTTTCAGGAGGCAACCATGAAAATCGCGGTTATCGGCGGAGGCTCAACCTATACGCCGGAATTGATCAACGGCTTTTTGGAGCGCGTTGGCTCACTGCCACTCACCGAACTCTGGCTGATGGACGTTGATCCGGCGCGGCTGGACGTCGTTGGCGGCTTCGCGCAGCGGATGACAGCGGCGAAAGGCGCGCCCTTCACCGTCCACCTGACCACCGACCAGCGCGAGGCGGTGCGCGGCGCGCAATACGTCACCACCCAATTGCGCGTGGGGATGATGGCGGCCCGCCGGGGCGACGAGTACCTCGGCCACCGTCACGGCCTCATTGGGCAAGAGACCACCGGCGTCGGCGGCATGGCGAAGGCGATGCGCACCATCCCCGTCATCCTCGCCCTCGCCAACGACATGCGCGAACTCGCGCCCGGCGCGCTGCTGGTCAACTTCACCAATCCCTCCGGGCTGATCACGGAAGCCCTCGCGCGCCACGCGCCCGACGTGCCATCGGTGGGCGTCTGCAACGTCGCCATCAACGCCAAAATGGACATCCTCAAAGGGTTGCAGGCGCAAACCGGCGAGACCATCGCGCCAGAACGCGCGCAACTGCTCACCCTGGGACTCAACCACCTCTCGTGGCATCGCGGGTTCACGGTGGATGGCGTGGACGTCTGGCCGCAAGTCCTGATCGCCGCCCTGGACCACCTCCGCGCCGAGGAAGCGCCGGAGTGGGACGTCCGCCTGATCGAGACGCTGAAGATGATTCCCAACTACTACCTGCAATACTATTACTACACCGCCCGCAAGCGCGCCGCGCAGGATCAGTGGCCGCCCTCCCGCGCCGAGCAGGTAGCCGCGATTGAGGAAAAGCTGCTGGCGCAATACGCGGAACCAGATCGCGCCGCACCGCCGGAGGGCCTGATGGAGCGCGGCGGCGCGTACTACTCCACCGTGGCGACGCAACTGCTCAACGCCCACACCAACGACCTGAACGAAATCCACGTGGTCAACGTCCCGCACGGCGGCGCGGTCCCCGGCTGGCCGGCGGATTGGGTGCTGGAGCTGCCCTGCCGCGTCGGACGCGCCGGAATCACCCCGCTGCCCGCCGCGCCGCTGCCGCCGGTCTGCTTCGGCCTGCTGGCCGCCGTGAAATCCTACGAACTGCTGACCGTCGCCGCCGCCGTCCACGGCGACCGTGACGCCGCCTATCAAGCCCTTCTCGTCCACCCGTTGGGGCCGTCAGCGGACAAAGTCCAGGCCGTGCTGGACGACATGCTGGAAACCAACCGGGCGTATCTGCCGCAGTTCTGGAAGTGACCAAGTGAGGGGGAGAGGGGGAGACAAGGAGAGGGGGAGACAAAATTTCCCCTGCTCCCCCCCTCTCCCCCTCTCTCCCTCACATTTTATGGAGCACAACAATGACCCATTATTTTCTTGGTGTAGACATTGGCGCGACGAAGAGCCACGCTTTGCTGGCGGATGAGACCGGGCAGGTCGTCGGCTTTGGGCTGGCCGGGCCGGGCAGTTACGAAGTCGTGGATTGGGAAGGACTGCAAGCGGTGCTGCACATTGTAGCCGAACAGGCGGTCGCTTCCGCCGGCATCCCCAAAGCGGCTATCGCCGGGGCGGGCTTCGGCATCGCCGGGTACGATTGGCCGTGCCTGTGGGATCGGCATATGGAGATCATCGGCGGACTCGGCCTTTCCGCGCCGTGCGGGTTGGTCAACGACACGCTCATCGGGCTGATGGCCGGGGCGACGGAGGGCTGGGGCGTGGGCGTCGTCGCCGGCACGGGGAGCAACTGCTACGGGCGCGACCGCGAGGGACGCGAGGGGCGCGTCACCGGCGGCGGCGTGATGTTCGCCGAGTACGCGGGCGGCAGCGACCTGGTGAACGCGGCAGTGCAGGCCGTCGCGCTAGCGTGGACGCGGCGCGGCCCGGCCACGCGCCTCACCGAGGTCTTCAGAGCGCACGTCGGCGCCACCGATGCGGAGGACTTGCTGGAAGGGCTGTACCTGCATCGCTACACGCTGGGATCGGCGGCGGCCCCGCTGGTGTTCCAAACGGCAGAAGCGGGCGACATGGCAGCGCAAGACCTCATCCGCTGGGCGGGACGGGAGTTGGGCAGCCTCGTCATCGGCGTCATCCGCCAACTGCACTTTGAGGCGCTGAATTTTGAGGTCGTGCAAATCGGCAGCCTGTTCAAGGGCAGCCCGGCCCTGGGCGAGACGCTGATGGCGACGGTGCAGGTTGTGGCGCCGGGCGCGCGGGCGGTGCGCCTCACTGCGCCGCCGGTCGTCGGCGGAGTGCTCCTGGGGATGGAGCAGGCCGGGGTGGATTACCGGCCCTTGCGCCAGACGGTCATCGCTACCGCGCAGAAATTCTTGAAGCGGGAAGGGTAAAGCAAGCGCGCAAGAACGCGAAAAAGCGCGGTTGGATGAAAATTTTCACCACAAAGGACACGAAGGACACAAAGGGTTTTCTCTGTGAACTCTGTGATCTCTGTGGCTATTTTCAGAGGAGGAAGAATGAAATCTGCAAATTCTGGTGGTTCCAAAAACAATAAAGTGGTGGTGGTGGGCGGCGGCGGCGGCGGGTTGTGCGCGGCGATCGCGGCAAGTGAAGCAGGGGCCGGGGAGGTGACGCTGCTGGAAAAACTACCCCATCTGGGAGGGGATACGCTCATTTCTGACCAGATCATTTCGGCGGCGGGAACCGAACTACAAGCGAAAGCCGGCATTGTAGATACCCCGCACCAGTATTTGGTCGATCACCTCAAAGGCGGGCGCTATAAAAGCGATATCGTTTTGGCCGCCACGTTAATTCAAAAGGGGGCGGCGGCCTGGGCCTGGTTGGCGGATAAAGGGTGCCAGTTCCCCGGCCCTGAAGCGCTGCACGTCCAACACGATCATAGCCTGGCGCGGAGTGTGAAATTGCTGCCGCCGGGAATGATTCCCCCGTTAAAACAAGCCGCATTGGCCCGTGGCGTCCAAATTTTCTACAACACCCGCGCCACAGACCTTCTCGTCGAGGACGGGCGCGTGGTGGGGGTAAAGGCCGAACAGGACGGCCAACCGGTAACGTATCAGGCCGACAGCGTGATTCTAGCCAGCGGCGGATTCGGGCGCAACCGGGAGATGGTTAAGGAAACCTGCCCGGCTCTGGTGGAGGCGGTTTCGTGGAGTTCCCCCGGCAACACCGGCGATGGGATTCAGATGGCCCAGGCCATTGGCGCCGCTGTGGTCAGTTACCCTGACATGCCGTTGGATGCTTTCCGGGTCATCCAGACGGGGGCCGACGTCAAACACAAAGTCCTGCATCCGACCTACATGATGGCGCACACGCGGGCGCAAGGCGCCATTTTGGTCGGCGCCGACGGCAAACGCTTTTACGATGAAATGGGGCGCAGTTTTGAAGTTGTCCAGGCCGCAATGACGCATGGATCATTCTATTTCTTGATCTTCGATGGCCGCATGGCGACCGCCACCGCCTGGCTGCCCGAGAAGACCTTCGAAGCGCAATTAGAGAGCGCGGTAAACGACGGGTTGGTAGCAGCGCAAGCGCCTACCCTGGCCGAATTGGCCGAGAAGATCGCGATTCCGTCCACGGCGTTAGAAGAAACCGTTGCGCAATGGAATCGGGACGTGGAAGGGGGAAAAGACACAGCCTTTGGGCGGACGGAAAGCCTGGGCAAAATCGAACAGCCGCCTTTCTATGCGTTGCGCTACAAGCCGGCCATCGTGCAGACGCTGGGCGGACTGAGGATCAGCCCGCAAGCGCAGGTGCTCGATTCAATGGGGCGGCCTATTCCCGGATTGTATGCGGTGGGCCAAATCACCGGGGGCGTCCATGGGGCGGATTACATCGGTGGGAGCGCATTGCTGGAACTGGCGGTGTTTGGGGTGATCGCGGGTGAGAATGCAACCCGCTGAGAGCCGTTAGTCTCGCAAGCGGCAGGACTGGCGCAAGCCGCCGCCTGAAAAGAGTCCACACGAAAATTGTCGCGCCGGAGAGGTTTCTCCGGCGCGACGGGTTGCGGGAGGTATTTGACGCGCCAGGCCGGATCCCAACGGATACACTCGATCATTTTTATGATCAGGGCTTACACAAACGAAGGGAAATTCACCGCAGAGCACACAGAGCACGCAGAAATTTTTTGCAATTCATCAGCGTCCTCAGCGCTCTCAGCGGTGAAAAAGCAGCTTCCTTGCGTAAGTCCTGTGATGTGCAGGCGGGTGAGCCAGTAGAGTGTTCAGCGTTCTCCTGTGCGGGTTACGCCCCTGAGTCTCGATGACCGGCGGCCATAGCGTTGACGATCTTAACCGTCTCCACGCTCACGGTGACGACGCGCCGCAGTAAGTCCACTACCGGCTCTTTGTAGTCGGCGAAGCGATAGGTGTTGAATTTGTCGCGGATGGTGGGATCGCGCGGGGTGGACTCTTTGTGGTATTCCAGCACCCATTCGATGGCCGTGCGGTTGCCGAGGCGGTACTCCCACGCCTCGGACGGGACGCCGGCGAGGGTGGTGGCGGTGTCGAGGATGATTTCTCCGGCGGCTTTGTCGGCTTTGAGGGCGGGCTTGGGCGGACGATCCGGGTCGTAGGGAGCATCCGTCCGGCGCAGCGGATGCGGGTCAACAGTCTCAAAGTTCAGGTGCAGGTCGAGCAACTGCTGCCCCCACGCGGCCCACTGCGCGAAGTCAGCGTAAAATGGGATGCGGGGGAACTCGCGTTTGAGGTTGATCTCGTATTTGGCGCGGTAGGCGGGATCGTGGAGGATGGCGTAGACGTAGGCGAAAATCTGGTCGCGCAGCTCAGGGGAGGGGGTGAGATGGTAATGCTCCGCGAATTGTTCCACGGCCCAATCGGTGATGTTGTCATGGCGCGCGCCGTCGGGGGTGTAGGTGTAATGGGGGAGAGATTGAGTACCGCCGTTCCCAAATTTCAAAAGAGCATAGTCCGACGCCGTATTTGAGGCCAAACAAGCAAATTGTGGACAGCCAAAATTAAAAGCGATAGCAATATTGTCGCCTTGCAACATCTCACGTGCTATTGCACGGTCATTGACAAAAACATCCGAGTCATAAAAATAGCATCTACAAAAAGGACGATATAACGTGTGTCGAATACGATCAGAATCAAAGGACTCCTTTGTTCCCCGCTCGAAGTTTCGTCGTAAATTCCTTGACCACTTTATCGTTGTGTCGGACGCACCATCTACAGATTGGTACGAATTGTAGTGATTTGCAAAGAATGTCACTTTGTTAGTCAGGCTTTGCTTTGAAACATCAATTACCCATTCATCTCGTGCCGTCACAACACCAATAAAGAAAGCTTTGAAGATAGCCTTAATTTCTCCTACTTTGCCAGCCTGTTTAGTTCGCTTAGTTGCAATTGGCACGTAATCATCCCAGTTGTGTTCGGCCTGGTTGATCCAAGTATGGTGTGTGTCGGGTTGGATGTGGTCGAAGGGCAAATCTTGTAAACGGTGCTCGCGGAGGAAGGCTTTTTTCTCTGGGGCTTTCATATAGTCGTCCACGCAGGTGTAGTAAATCTGGCAGCCGGTGGCCCCCGCCTGGCGCACCAGGAAGTAAATGGCGACGCCCACACGGATTTCGTCGCTGAACACGTTGCCGCCCTCGCGCTGCCGCCGTTCGCCGCTGGTATGGGCATCACCTTTCATATCCACAATGTAAATAGTGTTAAATTCCTCCGCCACGACCTTGCGAAAACCATCATACACACGCGCGTCAATGAAAGAATTATTCGAGACAAAGGCAATCACCCCATTCTCCGCCAATCGGTCGCTGGCCCAGCGCAGGAAGCGCGTGTACATATCATAGAGTTTCGTCAGGTTCTGGGCATCACTATGTTTGATATACGTCTCTTTGATTCGTCTATCCACCCCTTCATACTCGCGATTCTGGTTGTAATCATTCCAGTTCTTTTGAAGCGCGTTGTACGGTGGGTTGCCGATGATGACGGAAATCTTGCGCCGGTTCTGGCGTTGGATGCGCTCCAGGTTCTCGGCGGAGAGGTCGAACATACTGTACTGTTTGCCGTCGAAGGCAAAGCCCAGGTTGTCCAGCGTGTCCACGAAGCAAATGTTGGCAAATTCCTTGTAGCGCCCCATCTTCTGCCCGTAGGCATACTCAATGTTGAGGTTGGCGATGTAGTAGGGGAGGATGGCGACTTCGTTGCAGTGAAGCTCGTGCTCGTATTTGTAGGGCAGACTGTGCTTGGGCAGGTATTCGATCAATTCGGTGATGAACGTTCCCGTGCCGGTCGCCGGGTCGAGGATGTCCACGTCCTGGTCGGCCAGGAAGCGCCCGAAGTGCTGGTGGACCAGGTGGTCGGCGGCCTCAATCATAAAGCGCACGATCTCGTCGGGGGTGTAGACGATGCCCAGGCGGTCGGCGCCGGCGGGGTTGTAGGCTTTGTAGAAGTTTTCGTAGACGGCTTTGAGGAAGCGCTGCTTTTCGTGGTGGTTTACGATTTCGGCGGCGGCGGCTTTGATGACTTTGACGTAGGCGTCCAGGCGGCGCTCGATGTTGCGACGCAGGTCGCCTTTGTAAAACGTCCCGGTGACGCGGTAGAGTTCGCGGGCGATGTTGTTTTCGCGGTGGAATTGAGCGTCTTCGAAGACTGTGATGAAGATGTCTTCGGTGAGGATGTGCTGGATGATCATTTCGCGCACGTCCGCCATCACCAAATGGGGGTTGATGGATTTCTGGCACAGTTCCAGGAAGGCGGCGCGGGCCTGACGGAAGGCGGGGTTGCTATCGGCCTGCGCCTCAATCGTCTCGCGCAGCATCTCCAGCAGGGCGGGCAGGTCTTCCTTGAACTTCTCGATGGCCGCGCGGAAGGTCTGCACGCGCGGCGGCTCGTAGTGGACGAAGGCCGTGAGCAGGGCGTCCAGCGCGGGCGCGTCGGTGAAGGCGGCGCGAGCCACTTCCGCGCCATCCTGGATCAAGACGGCGGTCTGGCTATCCTCGAAGAGGATGTTGGTCTTGGGGTAGCCCTTGGCGAATTTGGCGGCAATTTCGGCGGCGAGGTCGTCGTACTGGTCTTTGCTCTCCCAATAGCCCCAATCCTGGCGCAGCGCGTCTTTGAGCGTCCCGTCGGGGCGGACGGTCGCGCCGGTGGGCGTCTTGTAGTCCAGTTCGGCGATCAGTTCAAGGTGGGTTTCGGCGCAGTAGCTTTCCAGCAAATTCTGGAAGGCAAAGCGCACGCTGCTCTCGTTGCGCGAGCCGCCGTACTGGATGATTTTTTCGATTTTGGCGTGGTAGCGTTGGATGGCTTCTAGGGACATGGTGTTAGGTTAACCTGTCTAGCAAGTCGCAACTATTTCCCATACGGCTGCAACCATTCCTCAGCCTGATGCAGCGCGGCCATCGCATCATTCAACCCCTTGCGGGCCGTTTCCCACGTCAATTCCGGGATGTAACGACCCTTGCCGATAGCCATGATATCTTTACAATCCAGATATTGATCGCGGGATGTGCGCGTCGCTTCAGCCACTGCCCACCGATATTTCTCGTAGGCGGCTTGCACAGTCGCGTCGGCAGTCACTATAGTGATTTCGGGCAACGCGGTCATCTGCTCATATTTCTCGATAAACGTCGGACACACCACCACCCGCTTATCGAACTCATATCCCATATCCCCCATCACATCTATAGCCTCTCGCGTCGCCTTGAGCACTTGCCCACCCACGCCTACGTAAGTTGTCGGGTCGGGCAATTCATCGCGCATCCGTGTGATGATGGCGTCCAGGTTGGCAATGGCCTCGGTCACGCCAAAGCGTGCATAAGTCCACGCCAACGCGCTAACCTCACTTTGAGTAGCTTTACCTAACAAAAACGCCTCACAATGCCGATAGGTGTCACCCCCGGCATCCAGCAATCCGGCGATAGCCTCGTTATACTCGGCGGCGGCCCACACTAACAAGGCATCGTCGGATTTAGCTGCCGTCAAAACCGGCAACGCCGCCCCTGTCTGATACAAGTCGAAGTAGCGCTCACAATCGAACGTTCCCCCATCCGCCGCCACATCCAGCAGTCCGCCGGCGTCGGCAATGAGCGCCTTGACCTCAGTTGCCTGGGCGCTGGCGTCGGCATAGCTCTTGAGCGTCGCCGCGCCCCGCGTGGGCAACGCTGGCAACGTCGCCACTGGCGTCACCGGTTGAATGACCAACTCGACGGATGGCGTCTCTGTTTCACAGGCTGTCAACAACAGGATTACCAGAAGCAAGAATAATTTACGCATAGTCCCCCCTTGCGAGAGTCAATATGGTGTTATTCTAGCTCAAATGGAGTATCTATCAACTTTTCAACCTGTGCAATAGGGAGAAATTTATCAGCAGATTACGCAGATTTTTTCTCTTAATCCGCTAGATCTGCTGACAGAAAATAGGTTATTCAGTAATGCTATTGCACAGGTCGAACTTTTTGTTTTCTCTATGAACTCTGTGCTCTCCGTGACTTTTACAGAGAAGCGCTACGCTTGCGCGCAATAGCCCGCCGCGCCGCTGGCAGCCGCGCGAGCAGCAGCACGACCAGCGCCACGCCGTAGAGGAAGGACGCGCGCGGCGTCTTGACGGCCAGGGCGAAGTGCAGAATCACCAGCGCCGCCGCGCCATACACGGCGCGATGCAGCCCTTGCCAACGGCGCCCTAACCGCCGCTGCGCCCCCCGCGTCGAAGTGACCGCCAGCGCCAGCAAGATCGCCCAGGCCGCGCTCCCCACCAGGACGAAACGTTGGGAGGCGATGGCCGGCCAGAGCAATCGCCAGTTGAAGCCGTAATCCCACCCGGCAAATGCCAACAAATGCAGCGTGGCGTAGCCGAAAGCATACAGTCCCAGCGGGCGGCGCAGCGGTTTCAGTTGCGGCCGCCGCAACCACAGCGCGACTGGCGTGCATGCCAGCGAGGCCAGCAGCAGAATCAAAGCCGCATCGCCGGTGCGGGTGATGGTTTGCCGCGCCGGATCCGCCAGGAAACCGCCGGTGACGTAATCCCAGACCAGCGCCGCCAGAGGCATCAACGCGGCCAGATGCACGACAACGCGTAGGCCATGACGTTTCCACCAGGCGATCAATAGTACCAGCTCCGTTTATCCAGGTCAGGGTAGAGATCGGCGACTTCGTCCGCATAGCCGTTGAAAAACAACGTCTCCACCCGCTTGTTTTCGCCGATGCGCCGCTCGGTGGCCTGCGACCAGCGGGGGTGATCCACCTTGGGGTTGACGTTGGCCCAGAAACCGTATTCCGTGGGGCCGGCGGCCATCCACAACGTCGTCGGCTGCGCCTCCGTCAGCGTGATTTTGACGATGGATTTGATGCTTTTGAAACCATACTTCCAGGGGACCACCAATCGGAGCGGCGCGCCGTTCTGCGGCAAGAGCGTTTGGCCGTACAGGCCAGTAGAAAGCAATGTCAGATCGTGCAGCGCCTCGTCCAGGCGTAGCCCCTCCACGTAGGGCCAGGGGAACGACTTGTCCTTCTGCCCCGGCATGGACTCCGGATCGTACAGCGTCTCAAATTGCACGTAGCGGGCGGAGGAAAGCGGCTCCATGGCTTTAAGGAGCTGCGCCAGCGGGAATCCCTGCCAGGGTATAACCATCGCCCACGCCTCCACGCACCGCATCCGATAAACGCGCTCCTCCTGCGTAAACTTGAGCAGTTCCTCCATCCCAAACGTCCGGGGCTGGCTGACAAGTCCATCCACTGTCACCGTCCATGGCTCGGTCACAAAATCTTTGGTCAACCGGGCGACGCCCTCCTTGCGCAGCGTGAATTCGTAGAAGTTGTTGTAGCCGGTCACAGCGTCAAAGGGGGTGAGGGCGTTGCCCAACTCGTCTGTCGCGGATGATGTGGGAAGCGCACTGTCCCCTGCCGGCGGAGGCGACGTCCGCGCGCCACACGCGGTGAGCAGTGCATGACCGGCCACCAGGCCCATACCCTGCAAGAATTGCCGCCGGGAGAGGTAGACGTGCTCCGGCGTGATTTCCGAAGAATGAATTTTGATCATCGCACACTCCTTTCATGATAAACCAAAAACCCGACCGTATAGGCCGGGTTTCTGTGTGGATGGGCTTATTCCTCAAACACCAAGGTCATCTGCCCAAAGCGTACCAGGTCGCCGGAGCGCAACTTGACCGGGCGGCGCGGCAACAGCCGCACCTCATTCACGTAGGAACCGTTAATGCTCTGCAAATCTTCCAAAAACCAGCCTTCGGCCTGATGCAGCAAACGGGCGTGCTGGCGAGAAACGCCGGCAGAGCCGGCGCCGAACGGCTCCAGGTCCAGGTCCGGCGACTGCGAGGCGGCCGGATTGCGGCGGCCAATCTGCACCGCGTCCAAAGCGGGAATGGGCAGCGCCACCCCGGACGTGGCAATGAACAACTGCGGGCCTTGCATAGCCGGTTGAACACTGAGGCGCGTCGTAATCATTGGGGTCGTCTTGGGTTCGGCAATCGGCGTCCCCATCCGCCGGCTGCGTTCCACAAGCTGCCGCAAATCGGCAACCAACGCCTCCATTGTGGCATACCGCATTCCCGGATCACGCTCCAACATCTTGAGCAGCAGCGTCTCTGCAGGGCCGGCGAGGGTGGCGTTCAGGGTACTAGGGGAAATCGGCGGTTCATGCAGGCGCATCATGACTCTATCTGCCGGCGCCCCACTCGGTGGTTGAAAAGGGAGTTTGCCCGTCAACAATTCGTACAACACTAATCCCAAACTGTACATATCAGCGCGCGAGTCCACTTCTTGATCGGTCAACTGTTCTGGCGCCAGATAAAACCCCATGGAGCCGGTCCCGCTCAATGTGCCACGGGGGCGTGGCGCGACCGCCTTGGCCAGACCAAAATCCATCAACAACGGCCAATCAGGACGAATCAGCAGGACATTGGAAGGTCGGACATCCTGATGCACAATCCCCTGAGAGTGAGCATACGCCAGGGCATCGCCAATCGGCGTCACCAGATTCAGCGCGTCCAACAGGGGCAGTGGCGCGTCGGCCATGCGACGGCTCAGCGCCCCCCCCTCCACGTATTCCATTACAATATAGGCGCAGCCCTTATCCTCGCCATAATCGTAGATATTGAGAATATTGGGATGGCGCAAAGCGGCAATCGCACGCGCCTCGTGGCGGAAATGGTGCAAGAACTGCTTTCCCCCCGAGCCTTTGACTTCCAACAACTTGACGGCGACCCAGCGTTCCAACTGCGCCTGGTAAGCGCGATAGACAACTGCGGAGCCGCCCCGCCCAATCTCCTCCACCAAATGATAACTGCCGATGGTCTGATCTTTCCAGCCCGTCATACCCCTCTCCTTCGCCAATAGGTTGCTAAAGTGGCGGATTCTATGAGAAACTCAGTCACTGTCCCCGGCAGGAATGACCAACTTTTGCCCCAATTGAAGAAAATCAGAGCTTAAATCATTGGCCGCTATCAGGTCGTCCACGGAAACCTGATACCGTGCGGCAATCCCCCCCAGGGTATCGCCAGATTTTACCACGTAGGTCTCCAACCGCACCGTTCCCACCAGGTCTCCTGCCGTCCCCGCCGGCGGGATTGTCAAAACCTGCCCCACGTCGAGCAATTCATCTGCCAGATCGTTGGCTACCATCAAATCATCTACCGTCACCTGGTAATCAGCCGCAATCTCCGAAAGGGTGTCGCCTCCTTTGACCACATACGTCACCACCGTGGTAGAGGTCAATGCGGCCGTCGCCGTAAGCGTATCCGTCGTCACCAGCGCCGCCATTGTGGGGGCGGCGGTGGGCGCCAGAGTCATTGTCGGCAAGGGCGTATGCGTAGGGAACGGCGTCAGGGAGGGCAGTGGTGTGATCGTAGGCAAAAGCTCCGCGGTAGGCGCCGCCGCCTCCTCCTCCACTGGGGGCGGGGCAACCGGTTTGGGACGCATCAACAGGAGCACGGTAACTACCATCAAGACCACGATCCCCAACCAGACCCGCAATCCGCGCCAAGCACTTCTCCAATTAACCGGGGTTGTTTGCATGAACCTTCATTCTCTCAGTTTATCAACAGGGCTTTTGGGGGTGGAACACACCCCAAACGTATCTTCTATACTGTCTAAAACCAATCATAACAGAAAGTTACAAAATCACATAACGCCCCAATGAGGGAACCTGCACCCCCTGCGGGGGACCAGGCTCAAACCGCGCCCATGGGAGATAGGCAACTACAGTTTGGCCGACCCCTTGAAGCGTTGCAGCGACGCCAAAAGGGCGATCATGTACATGGCCCGCGAGCGAATTTGATGCGCGCGCTCCATATCAGGATACAAAGCCGTCATTTCCAGACTGCGGTTAGCCCATTCCCGCGCCTGGTCGTACTCCTTCTGGCGTCGGTATAATCCGGCGCCAACCAAATAAAGCCGCGCACATTCCAGAGTGCCTTCCACGCCGGGAAGGTCCAGACCGCGTTCCACCACCCCCAACGCCCGCGCGTACTCGCCTTGCGCCTCCAACAACGCGGCCTCGTGGTAGTCCAAATCGGCCAAGCAGGCCACATCGCGGGCATCGCGCGGCTCCGGCGGAATCATGCGGCGCGCCTCATTTAAGTGCTGGAGCGCCTCATCATACTGACCAAAACTGGTCAGGGTATCGCCCAACAGATGATGCGCCTCAAAACGCGCTTCCGGCGCCGGCAAAGCGCCGGAATCGGCAGCGAGCAACACGCGGGTCAAGGCCTGGCGCGCTTGATCCGGCAGGAACGAATGGGCCGCCTGCTGCCCCAACGCCAGGTTGACCTCCACAGCTTTTGCCCAAAGTTGCCCCTCATAGGCGTGATAGGCCATCAAGGTCAGCCATTTGGGCGTGGCGCGCTCGCGGTGATAGTCCAGGTAGTCGGTCAGCCGTTGGTGGATCACGCGCTGCACACGATACGGCAGGCCACGATACGCCACCTCGCGCACCAAGGGTTGCTGAAAAGCGAATACTTCGCCGGCAAAGTCACGGGGCATTAACCCCAGGGGCGTCAACTGCGGCAGGCGCCGGCGCACGGCCGGTTCGTTTTCCTCGCCATAGGCCGCCACCAACATGGGCAGCGTGAGTACATCGCCAACGGCCGCAGCCGCGCGCAACAAGTGGCGATTGGGCGGCGAGAGTTGGTCAATACGGCTCTGGATCAGGCCATAAACCATGTCCGGCAAAGGGAAATCGTCCAGCGAACCGGACAGTTCCCATACCGCATTGCGCCGCCGCAACACACCGGAGTCAATCAACGCGCGCACGGCCTCGGTGGCGAACAAAGGCAGGCCGCTGCTGCGCGCCACAACCCACTCAACCACCTGGGCCGGCAACGGCGCCTCCGCGAATAGCTGTTGCACCAATTCGCCCATCGCTCCATCCGCCAATGTCCCTAGCGGCAGATCCACCACATTCGCATCGGTTTCCCAGCGTTCCGCCCGGGACCATTCGTCACGGTAGGTTAATACCAACATCAAGGGATCCGTGCCGGGCAGCGTCAATAAAGTGTCCAGCAGCTCCAATGAAGCCGCCGACATCCATTGCACATTATCGAAAATCAGCACACGGGGACGCTCCTGCGCCGCTTTCTGCAATAAGTCCCGCAACGCGCTTTGCCGCTGCATGTCGCGCATATCCGGCGGCAAGGAGAGAACTTCCGATGAAGGCGCCAACGCCACCCCCAGTAACGGGGCAATGAGGGCAGCCCACGCGCCCAATTCGTAGCGCGTCAGCGCGGCCACCAGCCCCTCCGTGCGTGAGGACTGCGGCGTCGAATCCAATTCTAACAACGCGAGCAGAACGCTTTCCCAACCGGCAAACGGGAGATGTTCGCCATAAGAAGGAGGCGCCCCAAGGCACACCGCACAGCCATGGTCGGTGGCATAGCGAGCCACGGCCTGCGCCACCTGCGTCTTCCCGACTCCCACCCGTCCGTGGAGCAAGACGACCTGAGTGTGCCCGGATTGAGCCAGATACAGTAACTGGGTCAAACGCGCCACTTCCGCGTCCCGCCCCACCAGCGTCACGTCGGGCGCCGTCACATCGGCGAATGTGGGACGCAGGCCATTGACAATAAAAGGGGATAACGGTTCGGCCTTGCCCTTGAATTTGATAGGGGCCGCGAACTCTCCGGCGACCCGCAGCATCACAGCGGGATGATTTGAGGTTTGCGGCCCAAGCCAGATTTCTCCCGGACGGCAGCGCGCCATCAGCCGCGCCGCCAGGTTAACCGCGTCGCCCATCACCGTATACTCGCGGCGGGTGTCGGTGCCGATGTCGCCGGCAAAAACGTAGCCGGTGTTGATGCCAAAACGCAGCGTTCCACCGAACAATTCTTGCAATTCCAGGGCCGCCAACACCGCCCGGAGCGGGTCATCTTCGTGAGCGTGTGGCGCGCCAAAAAGCACGACCACGTACGGTTCTTTTGGCGACACGCCGATTTTGTTAACAATACCATCGTAGCGCAAGACAGCTTCGCGCACGCGGATGAAGGCTTCATGCGGCGTGCCAAGGGCTGACTGCAACCGCGTCGCGTCACCCCAATAGGGCATGAAATCCTCAAGGCCGGGCACGGAAAGCATCATAACAGTCACCAGGCGATGCTCACTCAACAGGTGAATTCGCTCCAACGAAGAGGCCGGGATGAGGCGGTCCAACAAGTCCGGCGCCAGATAGGGCGTCAGTGCATCAAGCCGTTCCAGCATCCACTGCATTCGCTCGCGTTCCTCCAACTGAGGCATCCGCAATAGCGCCGGCAAGCTCTGCGCCGCCCCCGTGTACCGCAAACCGGTCACCTGATACAATTTATCCTCAAGGAGAGTATAAGACAGCGCGGCGCCGCAGGCGTCCAACGTCCCCGCATCCACCACCGTCTCATCCGGCGGCGCGGCCATTTGCGCCCGGCCCATCGCCGCCAGGGGCGGCCCGACAATCAGGAATTCCTGCCCCTGCGGGTCTCCCAGGCTGAAACCGATCAGGCGACCGCTTCCCAGGCCAATCGCAATGCGCAGCGGGAAGACGCCGAGCGACGTTTCTACCTGCCCCATCTGTGTTTTCATCGCCCTCTGGACTTCCAAAGACGCAGCCACGGCGCGTAACGCGTGATCTTCCCCCTGGAAGAAAAGCAGGCCCGCGTCGCCGCCAAATTTCTGTAGATCGCCGCCGTATTTGGCGCAGATGCGGATCAGGATTTCCAGGAAGCGGTCAATCAGCTCGGTCAACTCTTCCGCCCCCTCCTGCGACGCCACCTGGGCGAAACGTTCGGCCAACGGGGTAAAGCCATCCACATCCGCAAACATCAACGTTCCCTCAAGCGACAATGCCAGCGCGCCGGACGGCGATGATTCTAGCCAATAATCTGCCACCAGGCGCGGCACATACGCTGTCACGGCCTCCAACAGATCCCGGATATAAACCGGCAAAGAGGGCTGGTAGTGCAACAAGCGCCCCAACCAGTCTACCGCGCCCGTCTCGGCAGTGGTGGCGCTATCGAGCTTCGCTATGGTCATCCTCATCTCCTCTGAAAATAGTCCGGTAGTTGGAACGTTGGAACGTTGGAACGTTAGAACGTTGGAACGTTGGAACGCTGGAACGTTGAACCATCGAAAGTAGTTTGATCATCGTTGTCATGGGTGGCGTCAAGGTCATTCGCAGGCTTGTGCGCCTCCTCGCTTATATGATAGCGCAAATTTAAAAATAGCTCAACGGATTGAAGCGATGTAACGGAAACGTTTATCCGCTACCATCCGCTCAATCCGTTGAGGGAGAAAGGTAGGAAAGGCGGGGCCGCCGCCTCTCAATGTTTGGGCGCTTATGGCCGAGGAGTTTCAGGCGGTGTAATGCTTACCTCAATGGTCACGAACCCCTCGTTATCGCTCAAGATGTCATCGTTGATGCGCAAATACAACCGGCCCGCCACATCCGCCATAAACGTCCCGCCGCGCCCAACGAGGAAAGGAGTGCCCGTCTCGCCAAATCGCCCAATCAAGACGCCGCCGGGCGCCCGGTTGATCGGGTAAGTATCCGGCGAGGGGTATTTATGGTGCCCTTCCGGGCCGTGATACTCACCCGGCGTGTAGAGCCACGTCCCCTGCGCCCGCAAACGGACAACCTCGCCGGGGTTCAACTGGAGGCCAAGGCTTTGCCAATCACGGTAAGCGTAGATGCGCGGAGACGACAGGGCGCTCTGCTGCACCGGGGGGGCTTCCTGCCAGAACCACCCCAGAATCCCCGCACTCAAAATGCAAACTGCCAGAATGATCAACAGCCATCCTACTCGTTGCTTCATACCCTCACCCCTTCATCGCCAAACCAACGTCGCCACAACCGGGCGATGATCTGAATAGCCATCTGCCGCCCCTAATGCGGCGCGCACGGCCTGGAAATGCGTTGAGTACCAGAGGTAGTCAATGCGCGCCAGACGCAGGCCCAGCCAGCGCCCCAGCCCGACATAGCCCGAAGGCGTCGGCCAGGTATGCCCCAGGCCCCAGCCGACTTCGCGCCAGGCATCCTTGAGTGTGCGCGCCAACACCGCATACTCGCGGCTGAACTCCGCCATATTGCCATCACACACGACCAACAACGGGCCGGGGTGCTGCGCGGCAAAATCCTGCACTGCCTGCGCCTGCTGCATCCGCCGGGCCACCGTGGCGCGGACGACCTCGGCGGTCGGCGATGTGGTGGGTTGGAAATGTGCGTGGATCAGCGTCACCGCCGTCCCGGCAAAGTCCAGCGTCAATACCTGGGGAGGGGTGTTCCAGTTCCCATCCAGCGTCATCGCACTGGTAGCCAACGGATAACGGCTGATCACCCCCATCCCGCAGGTTCCCGGCACCGGCTCAAGGGCCTGATAGGGATAATCCGCGCGCAACTCCTGCCGTATCATCGCCGCGACTTGCGGGGTCAATTCCTGGAACGCCACCACATCCACGTCAGAAGCATGGATGGTCTGACGCACCTGATCGAAGTGCTGGTTGCCGACAAGCAGGTTGTAAGTCATCACAGTCAAGCGGGTCTCGCCGGCCTGGACCGAAACAGCCTGAGGCAGCCAAAGTTCAGCGTACAACAGGCCCCACAACACTACCCCGGCGCAGGCGCATACGCCTAGAACGCGGCGACGCAGACGGACGGCAAACAGGATCAAAAACGGCA
>Ga0116144_10001851_pt1 | contig 24086 bp, 24 predicted proteins | sample AD_UKC035_MetaG_FD_89746 | JGI IMG/M metagenome (GOLD analysis project Ga0116144, IMG submission 89746) | Active sludge microbial communities of municipal wastewater-treating anaerobic digesters from USA - AD_UKC035_MetaG | ecosystem: Engineered > Bioreactor > Anaerobic > Digestate | place: USA...
CTCCGCCAGCTTCATTAGTCGGGTCAGTACCTTCACCGATGGCTTCATTATCGGCACCTGAGCTGCCGCCGACCTGGCGGGCGCCACTGTTACCGATCTGATATTCGCCCGGAGCAAAGAACTTACCACCATCAGCGGCCATATTGGTATTTGCAGAGGTGAGGGTTTTCCAGTTACCGTCGGCATCTTTTACCTTGGTGTCCCAGGTGATGTTGGGATCAGATTCAAACTTTGCGCCTTCAGCGAGTTCGCCGGCGTCTTCTTTATAGATCAGAGAATGTTCCTGTTTTTCGTAATAAACGTCTTCAAGGCAGTGAACCAGACTGCTGTCGGGGTCACCACCACGGAAGGTTGCGGGCATTACATTCTTGCTTTCGGTCATGCCAAGTGTCATGTCGGCATTGTCAGGAATTGGTGCTGCTTCAGGAGCGGCAGAAACATCGGTTGTGGTGCTTGCAGCCTCTTCAGTTGTTTCTTCGGCGGTAATCATCACCGCAAAAGAAAAAAGGATCGCAACGACCATCAGAAACCCGGTAAGTTTTTTCATAGTTCCCTCCGATTTTTTATTCCTCGACCATTTTATGGTCTCTGGCAAAGCACCGACCAGGTCGGCGGATTGTCTTTCTATATAACAATACGAAATAGTAACACACAGTGTTTCACAAAAAAGTTTTTTTCAGTTAAGAAAAAGTTGAACCATGACGAAAGGGGCTTTGGATTTGTTTGCCTCCTTATTTTTCAGGCCGGTACACCTTTGGGTTGCCGGTTCTTTTTTTATCTGACACTTCATTATATGCCTGTGTCTGGTATTAGTCCATTTTCTTTTTTCGAACTGCTCCAGCATACTTAATTCTTCAGAATTACCAGAAATTTCCGATCTGGCAAAACTCATCAGGGTATGACAGCAGTGCACGGCTAAGCCTTAGACAGGTGCAAATCACCTGCTTTACCTCTCTTGACTTGAGAAGATATATAAAGTAGTATTTCGCAGCTTCAGCATCTTAAGGAGTCACATGAAAGCACTTAGAAAAGCTGTGATCTCAGGCACCGGAATCAGCCTGCCAGACAAGGTCGTAACCAATTTTGACCTCGAAAAAATTGTTGAAACCTCGGATGAATGGATTTTCACCCGCACCGGCATCAAAGAACGCCGTCAGATTCCAGATGGTCAGACGCTCCTTGAGCTGTCGATTCCCGCCTGTCGCCAGGCCATCGAAAATGCTGGCCTGCAACCTGAAGATATAGATCTGATCATATATGCGACCTTTACACCTGATTATCAGGTACCCGCAACCGCCTGCCTGCTGCAGGACAAACTGGGTTGCACCAGGGCCGCCGCTTTTGACCTGCAGGCTGCCTGCACTGGTTTCGTCTATGCCTCTTCGGTCGCCTGCCAGTTTATAGCCACCGGCGTCTTCAACCATGTTCTGGTAGTCGGCGGTGATGTGACAACCCGTATTCTTGACTTTACCGACCGCAACTCATGTGTTCTCTTTGGCGATGGCGTGGGAGCCACCGTTTATTCGCCTGGCACAGGTGACGAAGGTGCTTTTGACTTCCTGCTCGGGGCGATTGGCAGCGGTGGCGAATACATCATGATCCCGAATGGCGGTTCGGCAAAGCGACCCACAGTCGAAGCCATACAAAACCGGGAACATTACCTTGTCATCAACGGCAAGGAAGTTTTTAAATTTTCTACCAAGATCATCGGTGACATGATCGAAGAATGCCTGCAGCGCAACAACATCACCCTTGACGATGTCGCTCTGATTGTGCCGCATCAGGCTAACATACGCATTCTTGAATCGGCCGCCAAGCGTTTCAGCTGCCCGCTTGAAAAGTTTTATTTCAATATTCAGCGTTATGGCAATACGGTTGCAGCATCGATTCCTCTGGCTCTGCATGAAGCACTTCAGGAAGGGCGTATCAAACAGGGCGATCTGGTTCTGTTCGTCGGCTTCGGCGGCGGCCTCACCTATGGCACCATGGCTGTAAGATGGGGCGGCTATACGACCCCGAGAGTCTGATAAACAAGCTGTTACAAAACAGGCCCGACCGCTGTGCCGGTCGGGCCTGTTGCTTTTAAAGGGTCAAGCCAAAAGGCTGAATGGCTTTTTCAAGAACCCCGTGCAGATGGCCGATCAGAATGCCATAATTGGTAATCGGCACTCCAGCTGCCCTGCAGGCTTCAATACGGGCGAGAATCTCGCGGCGATTGGTCATGCAACCGCCGCACTGAACTACCAGATCATAACTTTTCAGATCATCAGGGAAGCTTACGCCCTGACAAAAGGAGAATTGCAGGCTTTCGCCGTATTTCTGGCGCAGCCACTTCGGCAGTTTAACGCGGCCGATATCGTCTTCCATCTGATGATGCGTACATGATTCGGCGATCAAAATGCGTGCCCCTGCCCCTTTTTTCTGCAATGCCTTTACGCCATTGACATAAGCCTGCAGATCACCTTTATAACGGGCAAAAAGAACCGAAAAGCTGGTAAAAGGCACTCCCTCAGGCACGTCAGCAGCAACTTTGAAAAACACCTGAGAATCGGTAACCACGAGAACCGGCGGCTCTTTTAGAGCCGCAATAGCAGGTTTCAACTCTGTTTCTTTTACGACCAGAGTAATGGCATCGGCATCGAGAAGGTCTCTCAGCGTTTGAACCTGCGGCAGTATCAGGCGACCTTTTGGTGCCGAAATATCGATAGGAGTGACAAGAATTACCACCTGCCGTGGTTTGATAAGGTCACCGACAATAACACCCGAGTCAAATCCTTTGAGGCCTTTCTGCATTTTTTCCATGCGTAGATTCTGCAGGCCCTCACCGGTTATGGTGCTCACAGCAATAAGTTCACAACCGGCAGCGGCAGTTATTTCGTTGCGAAGAGTCTGTGATATCGGGCTGGTTTCACACTTGTTGACGATGACGAGAAACGGCACCTTCTGCTTCTGGAGCATCGCAAGCATTTCTTTTTCTGATTCATGCAGATGCTCTTCCGGTTCGAGTACAAACAATGCCAGGTCTGTCTTCTTCATGACCTTCAGGCTGGCTTCGACTCTAAGTTGCCCGAGCTCGCCGACGTCATCGAGGCCAGCTGTATCGATAAGCACAACCGGCCCGAATGGAAGCAGTTCGATGTTTTTATAAACCGGATCAGCTGTTGTGCCGGCCGTAGAAGAAACCAGAGCAATTTCCTGATCGGTAAGTGCATTGATCAGTGAAGATTTGCCGACATTGCGGCGGCCAAAAATAGCGATGTGCGGTCTGATACCACGGGGTGTTGCCTGCATTGCTTAGCTCAACCTTTCAAATAATTAGCAGAATGATGCTTTTGCTCTGTACGAATTATAGCACAGCTCTATTTGCTTGTGAATTTTTACACAAACAAATAAAACATGTTCTGTCCGGACCCCTTCGCACCAGAGAAAACCCGATTATCAGCAGTCACTGCGCCAGATAAGGTGGCTCAACGGGTAAACCAGCAGAAAAAACGCATAAAAGCCGATGACTTCAGACACAGGCGAGTGAGCATCCAGGTAAGCCACAAAGAACATGGTGTAAGCGCAACCAGGACCAGAGGGTTGTCGACTCTGCGAAAATAGAGGAACAGAACACTGAAACCGAAAATAAACCATTGAACAAAGTAAATCAGGGTGATGTGCCGACTCCAGAAAACCAGGTGGTCCAGAACCGCACGAAGCTTTGCGAAAGCTGAAAACCACAGAAACATGGCTGTCCAGAGGGTTGCAAATGTGACAACCAGAAGCGTTCCGCCCGGATACATTCTGTAGTAATCGCCAAACTGGCCCAGACCATATTTGCCGACAAGAATGCCTCCAACTGCGCCGGTCAGCAGGGAGAGGCGAAAAAGCAGACCGGCAAGGCGCGCCTGTTCCAGGCCATCTCTGAGAAATCGGCCAATAATAAGACCGAGAATCGGAAAAATCAGCCACGGAAAAACCGGGAAAGCTGTGTCAGTCGGCACTCCTTCGGCGAATTGTCGCCCCCAGAGCGGCTGCAGCAGATAGAAGAAAGCGCCAAGATTTTCACCTGTGCCCCACAGGTAAGGCGCGGCAATGGTCGCAGCAGAACCAGCCAGAATCCAGTGCCATGTTTTTTTCAGCACCAGACTGAGAACTGCAATAATCATGCAGGCCGTTCCTGCAAATCCAAGGATGTCGACATTGTAGAAGATGCGCCAGTAGACCTCATCTCGGCTCACCTGCAACATCGTGTACATGCGCTCGAATTCGCCCGGAAAAAAGATTGAGAGAAGAAAAAACGGGATGACCATTCTGACAATATTCAGTAAAAGGCCAAGCACAAAAAGCTTCAGTCCGCGACAAAACAGCTGACCGGCAACCTTTTCACAGGGAAAAATCATAAAGACACCCATCAGCAGCATAAAAACAGGTGCTGCCGGAGCGGTGCCGCAAAAATCGTTCATAAAGCGGCCAATCGGCGTAACCGCGGCTTCGCCGGAGCCAAGCATCAGAGCAACGTGCGAAATGATCATGAAAATAACCGCCAGGCCACGAACGTGATCAAAAGCAGCAAGCCGCTGATTATCGCCTGAATTCATCGCTGAGATTGCTGAATCCTGAACCGGTTTAACAGAACTGCCGGCGCTCATGAGCCATTTCCGGCGGCAGAATTTTTCACAAAATCTTTCAATTCGCTGATTGCCTGAGCCAGGACATCGTTTTCAGGCAGCCTTCCAGCAAGCTTATCAATGATGTTTCGTTCGTAAATGCGTCTAATAGCTGGCTGGTAATTCAGATCATAAATCCAGCAGAGCTGCAGCAGGCAGAAATCAGCCTGCGACTTTACGTCGAGATAGCTCGCCTGGCGGCGAGCGCGCAGATCCTTGAGAATAATCGAGTCTGGCGAAAAATCCTGTGGCATATTCCACATTATGCCAGGGTTCTCTTTCAGATTGTCCTTATCAAAAGCACTGTCAACGACATGGTAAATGTCGAGTTTGTCAGCATCCCGCACCAGATAGGCAAACTTCTTCAACTCAACAGACAGATCGGCCGGCAGATTGTGAGCATTGTGAAGCCGCACCGATTCAAGAATAATTGTTTTTTCTTCATCAGCGGCCTGGTTGAGCCAGTCTGCATCACGCAGAATCTGAAAGCCGAGGCAGCCATGATTAACTGACTTAGGGTCATAGTAGGTCTGATACTTCTGATATTGCAGAAATCGGCCGACATCATGAAAGAGACCGATGGCTTCTCCCAGAACCACATCTGACTCCGCCCATTCCAGATCGGTTGCAATTTCCCGGGCTTCATCGGCAACTCGAAGAGAGTGCTGCAGCTTGAGCTCCATCATCGGGTGCAGTTTAGCATCGACATCACGAAATGTGTCGACATAACTGTTAAAACGCTGCCTTAATCGGGAAAAATCATGACGGTCCATCTGTTATATCCGATTTCCGGGCAAACGAATGCTTTTTGCTGCACCCCTGCCGCCTTTAGTTAGAGAAAGAACTGTCGGTAAAAACCTGTGTCAGACCACCGGCAGCCAGTTTGAAAATCTGAAAATCACACCAGCCGGTTTCAGGATAGTTCCAGATTCCCCAGAAATAGAGAGTTCCGTTTGCCTTGAATACTGAATAAAGCGTGTAGTTTGGCAGCACTTTGCAGCTTCCATCGGCCAGAAAAACAGATGTGAATTCTTCGTCATATTCTTCGCTGACGCTGAAACCGCCTCTGACAAATCTGACCTTTTCAAAGCCAGTCTCTGACAAACCGCTGATCTTTTTTAACTTCAGATGGTCTGCAATGAATTTTTCCAGTTCAGGCCCGGTGAGGTTCTGTGCCGCTGCACTTGAAGAAGTCAGCGGAATAAAGCTTTTATCTGCAGCAAAAAACTTCTGCAAACGAGTTTCAGCTTCAGCAAAGTCGGTATCGACAAGCGGTATGACCTGTACCAACGGCGCTTTTTCGGCGGCAACCAGTAAAGATGGCTGGTTTTCTTCACCAGAATTGTCTGGAACTTTGAAACAAAAAGCGCTGTTCATAATTTCAAAATAGAATTCGCTTATCTCAACCGGAATTGTTGCGGTCGCAGTAAGCATCAAGGCCTGCATGCCCTTTTTAATCAGGCTTTTCTCCAGATAGAAAGCTGTCATACTTTCAAAGTCATCGTTTTCAAGATAATTGCTGACCGGCGGCTCTTCCTGGTTTATTTCTCCGGTAAAATAGCGCGGGTTAACAACCCCGTTGATCGAAAAGAATATATCCTTTTCAAGTTCGAGCTGCCATTTTCCCGGGTCATGATAAACCATCTCATGGGTTTCGGGAACGGCGGCAAACTCGATGTCGGCTTCAGATTCGGCCAGAACCGTCTGAAAGCCTGAGAAAAAAACAAATATTGAAAATACGGCCAGCAACCTGATCATAACAAGCTCCTGAATTTCGCTCAGAAGCTTTATAGCACTTCATTGCCCAACAGACAACAGAATTCTGCAGCCTGTTGGGTAATTCCCCAAAAATAAGTTTTATAAAATATCAGAAGCTTTTGAGTCGAGCAAAATCAAGGGTGGCAAAGTGGTCTTCAAGCGTTTCGGCGCGCCTGATTTCGACAACGCTCCCGTCACAGCGTCGCAACAGTTCAGCAGAGCGCAGCTGGCCGTTGTAATTAAAACCCATTGCATGCCCATGCGCACCAGTTGTGTGAATAACCACGAGATCACCGGGCTCAAGCTCAGGCAGCATGCGTTCTACAGCAAATTTATCATTGTTTTCACATAATGAGCCGGTCACATCGTATTTATGATCGTGCGGCAACTGCTCTTTACCGGGCACAGTAATGTGATGATAGGCACCGTACATTCCGGGCCGCATCAGATTGGCCATGCTGGCGTCGAGACCAGCGTAATCACGATAGATATGCTTCAGATGGCGTACGCGCGCCACCAGCCAGCCATAAGGGCCTGTAACCATGCGACCGTTTTCCATGACAATCCTTAGCGGGAAAAGGCCATTCGCTGCTATCAGTCTGTCGTATTCGCTTTTTATGCCCTGTGAAATCATCTCAAGATCGAGTTCTTTTTCTTCAGGGCGATAAGGAACACCGTAACCGCCGCCAAGATCGACAAATTCGATGCTAACGCCGGTCTTCTGGCTGATTTCGACAACCAGCTCAAAGAGAATCCGGGCGGTTTCGATGTGATATTCCTCGTTCAATTCATTCGAAGCAACCATTGTGTGCAGCCCGAAGCGCTTAACACCCTTTTCTCTGGCAATCCGATAAGCTTCGATGATCTGGGGGCGGGTCAGGCCGTATTTGGCTTCTTCAGGGCTGCCGATAATGACGTTGCCGTCCTTCAGGGGGCCCGGGTTGTATCTGAAGCTGAGAATTTCCGGCATTCCAGATACCTTTTCGAGAAAATCAATATGGCTGATATCATCGAGATTAATAATTGCAGCGAGCTTGGCCGCAGCAGCGAATTCCTCTGCCGGCGTATTGTTCGAAGAGAACATAATACTTTCACCAGTTATACCGGCTTTTTCAGCAAGAATCAGTTCTGCCATCGAACTACAGTCAGCACCCATGCCACATTCTTTGAGAACTTTAAGTATGAATGGGTTAGGAAGCGCCTTAACGGCAAAATAATTTATAAAACCCGGCATCCAGCCGAAAATACTATTCAACCTGGCAGCGTTGCCCCTCATCATGCTCTCGTCATAGATGTGAAAAGGCGTAAGGTGCTTCTGTGTCAGTTCAAGAAGCTGACTGTGACTCAATGGAAAATTATACTGCATGTGCTTCTCCGTGTTTTTTCAGGCCTGCGACGGTGCGCTTTCAAAAAAGACCCGGTGGAGTTCCTGAACACAGGTTTCACCCTGAGCGTCATCGACTATGAAACTGATATTAACTTTTGACGCACCCTGAGAAATCATCTGAACGTTAATACCCTTGTTATTCAGCACTTTAAAGGTTTTTTCAAGAATTTCAGAAGAGTGCCTGACGTTACCAACCATGGTAATGATGGTTTTGCCAGTCTTGATGCCGACGTTGGCTATTTTTTCGAGCTCCCGTTTCAGACCATCGAGCTGGCCATTGCGGCTGTCGAGCGTCAGCGAAATGCTGACTTCGCTGGTGGCAAGCATGTCGACCGAAATTCTCTGTTCATCAAAAATCTGAAAAACCCTCGCCAGAAAGCCATATTGGCCAAGCATTCGGGTTGAAACAATGTCGACGAGCGTAACATTCTTCTTCAGGGTCAGAACCCGCAACAGTTCGTCTTTGTCGTCAAATCGGCTCAAAATGAGGGTGCCGGGGTGAGATGGATTATATGAATTCTTGACTCTGAACGGAATATTCCTGGACATGGCCGGCAGCATCGAGCGTGGGTGTAGAACCTTTGCTCCGAAATATGCCAGTTCGCTTGCCTCTTCGAACGAAATGTTCTTAACCGGCTGAGCAACTGGTACAACCCGAGGGTCGGTGGTAAGAATGCCGTCGACGTCTTTCCAGACCATGATTTCTCTGGCTTTTAGGGCAGCACCCAGTACCGAAGCTGTCAAATCGCTTCCGCCTCGCCCGAGGGTTGTGATAGCGCCATTGTGATCTTTGGCGATAAAACCGGTGACAATCGGGGTATATGCGTAGTCGGACTGCAGAGCTGAAAACACTTCGCCGATTCGGTTATAGCTCTCATCAAGCAGTTCAGCATTGGTGAAATCAGAATTACTGACGAAGCCGATATCGAAAGCATCAAAAAATTTTGCATTGATACCCGATCTGCTGAGGTGAGCTGCCAGAATTCTTACCGACAGACGTTCTCCGAAAGAAACCAGATAGTCTTTAGTGCGCGGTGATACTTCGCGAATCAGTGAGATACCCTCGAGGAGCTTCTGCAGTTCATCGAGCAGGCTGCGGATCTCTGCAGTCCCGATCTGCAGTTCAGCAGCGACCGAGTAATGCAGATTACAGATTTCTTCTATGCATACCTTGCCATTTACAGCTCTTTCGGCGGCTGCAAGAAGGTTGTCTGTGGTTTTTCCCATGGCTGAGGCGACAATTACCGGTCGTTCGGCCAGAAACATTTTTATAATATCGGTAACATGTCTGATTCTTTCGGCATTGGCGACAGAACTGCCACCAAATTTCATGACTATCATACAAAGACCTCGCGATTAAAATTGAACGACCAGAGAGCGAAAAAGTTTAAACGGTGCTGCGACAAAACACAAGCCTGGAAAAGAGAAACCGGGTGATACATCGATGCCTTGCTTCATCGAGTATCACCCGGTCAATCAGACAATCAGATCAGCGGATGTTGATTTTGCCCATGAACGGAATGGCGTTGGCAGCGGTTACAACCACCATTGCTTCGCCATTGGCCGGAACAGAGCTCAGGTTAACATCGACAGAACCGTCGGCATCAACGAAAGCGGCGCCCAGCAGGGTGTCGTTGGCGCTGATACCAACATAAGAACCGGCGGGAGCGTTAACTTTAACCGAAGTGGTTCTGGCGTTGATTTCGTTGTCGAAGCTTACTCTCATGGCTTTCGGCTGACCCATGAAGGTCTTCAGCGCGGGGTCGCCCATGAGGTGGTAGATTTCCCAGTAGTATTGCTTGCGGCTTGAATTCGACTGTTCAACAGCCAGGTTACCGGCCATCATGAAACCAGCGTTAGAGGTGCCATTGCCTTCGAACAGAGCTTCGAAAGCGCCGGGGCCGGTTTTTTCCTTGAGCGGGGGAACGCCGTCATTGTTGGGTTTTACGATGGCATGCAGACCAACGCCCCACCAGAAATCTTCATCCCAGTAGGTGTTGTTCGAGCCGCCAACATAACCGATAGCGCCGGCATCTTTGGCTCTGAGCCATGCTTCGCCGAAGCACTGGGCCAGTTCGAATTTGTTGGTGATGCAGCAGTTACCGATAACGAAGGGGTATTTGCCTTTGTTGCCGAGATTCATGATGTTGCTGATGCTGAAGCTCGGATCAGCCCATGAAGTCGGAGAACCGTGAGCGGTGTAGTTAACGTAGCAGGCGCCCTTGGCGACATCAGCGACGATTTTGGCTTCGTTCTGATGTGAACCGGCTGACAGGTAGGTGGCTACATTTCTGAAACCTTTTTCTTCGTTGATGTAGTATTTTTTGGCATAGTTGATGTGGGGCCAGCCGTGGCTTCTTGCCCAGCTGCCATCCCAGCCAGCGACGAGAACTACGTCATCGAGGAAGGAAGGATCGGCAAACTGGAATTTTTCGTATTCGAGGGTTTTGTCGATCTGGGGCTGCAGCTGACTGAGGTCACTGGCTGAGAAGCGGCCGGTGAGAATGTCAGGCAGGAAATCGCCGGGGGTTACGGCTGCATAATAGAGGTCAGTGATGTGACTGTTGGTCTGGCCTTTGAAAGCCGGAATCTTGTCATGGTCGCCAACGAAGAGCACATAGCTCGGAGCCGGCATATCGGCAGTCGGGTTGTTGTAAAGGTTGTGGATGTATTCTTTCAGGCCGGCGGTAAGAGCGGCACCGGTGCCGAACTGGTCAGCATAAACGACCTGAACTTTGAAACCCTTCTGGGTTTTCCAGGCGACGAAGGGGGCGAGAGCATCTTTGAAAGCCGGATCAGCAACAATCAGATAGCTCTGAACGGCATTTCTTTCGCCAAAGCGCAGGGCTTCGGGAACGACGACGAGCGATTCCATCCAGCTGAAAGCCGGTGACCAGAGGCTTTCATGTTCGGATCTGGTTTTGCTCATATCAGCGTTTTCCATGACAACTTCAAATTCGATGTTGTTGTAAACAACGATTTTATTTTCGATCGGGTTGTATTTAACCGGAGCGATGGTCAGGTGGGCAAGGCGCATGTGGCGCATTACACCGATGTCTTTGATGCAGGTCAGCTGCTGGCCATGAAAGCCTTTGAAAACGTAGGCAGACTGTTCATAGATAAAAGGAACTTCTGAACCGTCTTTTGGGGCAGAAGGCTGTCTCGGGAAAATGCGGGTGGAAACGCCATAGTCAGCCAGGTTGTATTCCTGGGTGTCATAGCTTTTCACTTCGATTCTGAAATTGGCGCCAAACGGAATCTGGATCAGTTTGGTGATGACGGGGAGCTGAGGGGCGCCGTATTCGCCGCCGAAGAAGAATTCGGGTGAATACATGACAGTGAAGCTTCCCTTGGGGGTTTCTGCATCATAAAAATACAGTTTGTCGAGCGAGCAGCTCATGCGCATGGTCATTTCGCCCTGACCACCCATCTTGTGGGAAATTACCTTGAGCCCGCTGCCTTTGGCATCTTTGAGCTCGAGTTCACCAGCAAAAACAACACCGGTCAACATTACCATCATTACAAAAAATACAAAAAACTTCTTCACTACCTGTCCCCTTTCGACATACTACATTCTGCCAGGAGTTAAACCTCCGGGCCATACATGATTGCCCTTTCGGTACAACCGTGAAAACCAATGTCTTAAAGCGCACCAGAAAAATGGGTGTGACTAAAGCAAAGATTTTCTCTCCAGCACTTCAGCTTATAGAAATTCAGCGGCATTGTCAATGCACGGAACCAGATTTTTTTTGTTTTTTTGTCATCTGCCTGTTACAAAGGGCGGAGGTACATTCGCGTAACAAAAAAAATACTAAAACAAACCACTCCTCTGTCAAAGTTGAATCTGTAGTTTTGCCGTCATTCCGTGTTCTCGAATTTGTAATGGAAAAACTCAAGGCATTCAATTATATTTGCTGAAGATCCATAAAATTTAAGGAGGAAAAAATGCAAAAAATCCTGTTTCTAGTTATCACTGCACTCTTAACAGTAACCTGTCTGCAGGCCCAGCCAGCAGTTCCGGAATTCGCTCCCCTCCCCTATGCTTTTGATGCGCTGGAACCGTATATTGACGCCCAGACCATGGAAATCCATTACAGCCGCCATCATCGCGCCTATTATGACAACATGCTGAAGGCTGCTTCAGGCACCACCTTTCTCGAACGTGGTCTGAATGAAGCTCTTGCCGAAATCGCCAGCTGGCCGGAAGCCCTGCGCAACAATGCCGGCGGGCATTTCAATCATGACCTGTTCTGGCGGGTGATGGCACCAAAGGCCGGCGGTGAGCCTCAGGGCAAGCTTGCCGAAAAGATCAACGCCGCTTTTGAAAACTTTGAAAAATTCAAGGAAGAGTTCAAAAAAGCCGCAACTGGCCGCTTTGGCAGTGGCTGGGCATGGTTGTGTGTCGACACAGACGGCAGCCTGTTCATCACCTCGACTGCCAACCAGGATAATCCGCTAATGAATGTCGGCAACCGCAAAGGCATACCGATTCTCGGCCTGGATGTCTGGGAACATGCTTACTACCTGAAATACCAGAACCAGCGCGGCAGCTACATCGACGCCTTCTGGAACGTCATCAACTGGCCTGAAGTTGCGTCAAGACTTGAACGGGCTCTCGCAGCCAACTGACCATAACCGGGTGGCGATCAGAACAGGTCGCCGCCCTTATTCTTTTCGCTCGTAAAGTCCTGGTTAGTAAATATCCCTGTTGTTTTCCTGTTCTGTTTTGATTTTTTCACAGATCTGATTTATATAAGGAACAGGGCCTATGATTCCGTTACCTGTATTACAAAACATAGCCTTCCTGCTTGCAGCGGCAGCAATCTTTGATCTTACCACCCACAAACTGCAACGCCGACCGCACTGGGTCTGGCAGATTCTCAGCGGCCTGATTTTAGGCCTTATTGGCATCGGGGTAATGCTCACCCCATGGACAATCGAATCAGGAATCGTTTTAGACACCCGCTCCATACTCATTTCGGTTGTGGGGCTTTTTTTTGGCACAATTGCCGTAGTTGTAACCATGGCGGTCACAATTATCTGCAGAATTATACAAGGTGGAATTGGTGCGACAACCGGGGTTTACGTCATTTTTGCGTCAGGATTAATCGGCCTTATATGGCGCTACTGGCGCAAAGATCTCCTTACAGGAATTTCCGCGCTCGAACTTTACCTGCTGGGTATTGTTGTTCACACAGCAATGTTGCTTCTCATGCTTACTCTGCCGGGGAATACCGGCTGGAAAACCCTTACCAGTATGGTAGTTCCGGTTATGCTTGCTTACCCGCTAGGCACAACTGTTTTTGGAATTCTTCTACGGGAGAGGCTTGAGAGACTTCAGAACATCGCCGCAATTGCAGAAAGCCGTGAAACACTGAGCAAGATTCTGAACACGGTTCCGCAGGGGATTTTCTGGAAGGATGCCAACGGCCGTTACCTCGGCTGTAATCAGATTTTTGCGCGCTCTGCCGGCTTGAAAATGCCCGACGAAATAATTGGAAAAACCGATCTCGAGCTTCCCTGGCCAAAGGACTATGCTGAAAACTACAGATCAATCGACCTTCAGGTAGTAAGCTCGGGGCAACCCAGGCTGCAATATACTGAAATTCTGCACCAGGCTGACGGCAATCAGATAACAACCGTCACCAGTAAAGTGCCATTGATTAATCAGCATGGCGAAATATTCGGAATTCTTGGTGTCTTTGGCGATATAACCGAGCTAAAAAAGATTGAAGCAGAACAGATTAAACTCAGGGAACAACTGTATCAGGCAACAAAAATGGAGTCGATCGGGCGACTTGCCGGAGGCGTTGCTCACGATTTCAACAATATGCTGGGCGTAATACTCGGCTTCACTGAGATGTCAATGCGGCTTGTTGACCCGTCTACCACTATTTACAAGCATCTTCAGGAGGTCTGCCGGGCGGCAGAAAGGTCGTCAGACTTAACCAGACAACTTCTGGCCTTCGCCAGAAAGCAGACGGTAAACCCGGAACTTCTCGATATCAACAAAACAATCGAAGGAATGCTGAAAATTCTCACCAGACTGATCGGGGAACACATCAAGCTTGTCTGGGAGCCCACGGCCAATCTTGGTGCCATAAAAATAGACCCTTCGCAGCTCGACCAGATTCTTGCCAACCTTTGTGCAAATGCGCGTGACGCAATTGGGAAGACCGGCATGATAACAATTACAACCGGAGCATTACATGCCGACGCGGCATTTTGTCGCAATCTCCCGGAGTCGTATCCAAGTGATTTCATTGTGCTGTCGATTACCGACAGCGGCTGCGGCATAGATGAAAAGACAATAGGCCAGCTGTTTGAACCGTTTTTTACCACCAAGGAATTCGGAACTGGCACAGGATTGGGCCTGGCAACCGTTTACGGAATCGTTAAGCAGAATCACGGCTTTATCAAAGTGACCAGCCAACCCGGCAAAGGCACCTGCTTCAAGATTTTCCTGCCGGACCATGGCCCGGCAAACTTTGAAGAGCCAGTCACTTCAACCGTGCTGAAACCCGTTGCCGGGCACGAAACCATTTTGCTGGTCGAAGATGAAGAAGCGATTCTGACGATCACTTCAATGATGCTCGAGGCAGCAGGCTATCGGGTAATTACGGCTTCTTCACCTTCTGAGGCAATCAAAGCCGCCCAGAACAGCCAGTGTAAAGTTCAGCTGTTGCTTTCAGATGTTGTCATGCCGGGCATGAACGGCAAAGAAATGGCCGAAAGGCTTAAGGAAATGCAGCCGGAACTCAAGTGTCTTTTCATGTCCGGGTACACGGCAGACGTAATTGCCCGCCAGGATCTGTCTGAAGAGAGCCTGAATTTCCTTGCCAAGCCATTCAATAGCGAGGAACTGACCAGAAAAGTTCGCGAAGTTCTTGATCAACAGACAACGCCAGGCTCCAACTGAGATGGAAAGAAAAAGCTTTTTCGGGGCCTTTTTCAAAGATCTGCTGCAGGGCGTCGACATTGCCTTTGGCGAAGAACTTTCGGCCTTTGCCGAAAAATTTCCCGAACTGATAAGACCACCAGGGGCGGGCAATGAGCAGGAATTTCTTGAAACCTGCTCGAAATGCGGAAACTGTATCAAAGCCTGCCCGTATTTCGCCCTGAGACCAGTGCTTATGGCTAATGAATTCGACCGGGGTACCCCGACTCTTAGAGCAGGTGAAGCCTTCTGCCGTTTCTGCCAGGATTTTCCGTGTATTGTCGCCTGCCCAACCGGCGCATTGTCGAAACAACGACAGGATCGCCTGCAGAAAATCGGCATTGCCACCGTTATTTCCGGAAGCTGCGTCCGCAATCATGGAAACGACTGCCACGCCTGCATTGATAAATGCGACCAGACAGGACATCATGCAATAAAAGTCACCCAGCAGAACCAGGAAACAAAGCCTTCCTGGTTACCTGAAGTGATTGCCGACAAATGCTGTGGTTGCGGGGCCTGCCTGACAGTCTGCCCCGCCTACCCAGACCTGGCAATAAGCCTCAAACGCTGATCGTAGAAGTTTTGTGTTTCTGCCCCAGCATCACATAATGGGCGGCCGATTCGGCGATTCGACTTTTCCATTCATCAGAAACCTGCCCCTTGATTTTAGCCGGTACCCCGGCAACCAGTGATCCGGCGGGAATGACCTCGTTTTCCTTGACGACGCTGCCGGCCGCAAGAATGCTGCCGGCACCGATCACCGCACCCGAAAGAATAATGGCGCCCATACCGATCAGGCAGTTGTCACCAATTTCACAGGCATGAATTACGGCGCGGTGGCCGATGGTAACGTTCTTTCCGATTCTGACCGAGCCTGAGCCAGGCGTTGTGTCGGAGCGATCGACATGCACCACCGATGAATCCTGAATATTGGTGTTGTCGCCGATAATAACATGGTTTATATCGGCTCTGATGACAGTTCCATACCAGATATTAACATTTTCGCCAAGAACGATATCACCGACAAGTTCGACACTGCCGGCCACGAAACATGACTCCGGCACAGCCGGCGCTTTTCCGCAATAACTGATCTGCATAATTCCTCCTGAAACGCCTGCACTTTAGCCATAAAAGATGAATTTTGCAAGCTGCAGCCACAAAAAATCTCTGAAGCCAGCCAGCGGCAGGCAGCTGCATGAAAAATCAAACTGTGCTATAATCATTGAACTGTGAATGAATTGCAGTTTTTTGTCGATAGGTTAGTTGAAATATGGAATCAGCAAACTTCTGGACAAAAAAGAAGGGCCAGGAACTCTTCGAACAGGCTCTGCAATTCGACGCTGACGGCAAAGTCGCCGAAGCGGTCGAAGCCTACCAGAAATCGCTCGAAGAATGTCCGCGCAATGCTCAGGCGCATTACAACCTTGGTGTCGCTCTCGCCACCACCGGTAAGATAAGCCAGGCACTGCGTTCATGGCAAAGGGCCCTGTGGCTTGAGCCCGCTTTCAGATTTGAACTCATCAAAGCGTTCGATATCGCTGATGAACTGGCTGAAGAGGTGGTTGGCGGTCACGAAGAATTTGCCCCGGAACTGGCTAAGGCAGCCTGATTTCAAACAGGCTGATTTAAAAGGAGCGACAAAATGACATACTGCTGGGAAGTTTACAACAATTCAAAATGTGACACCTGCAAACATTACCTTGCCTTTCAGAATGGCACTCTCAATATCGAAGAAGTGAAAGACATCGTTGTCGTTGACGACGACAAGTAAGGCTCATTTAGCTGATTCGCGCCCGGTCGCACAAGCGACTCAGGCATGAATGGCAGAATCCAGAAAATTAATACCGGTTAACCAGTATTAAGCTGTTTAACCGGTTGTTCTGGTATGCAGGTAATCTTGCAGCGCATCAGCCATTGGCAGGTGCCGGTTGATTGAGGATTACTGTCGACGCAGACGCCATGGGCGGAAGATGCGATCAAACATCGAAAATTTCGCCGCATGTTCTTCGACACTTTCGCGTGTCGGCGGTTCCCAGGGTTTAACCTCTCTGGTCGGGCCGGTCAGAAGCAGCACGGTCTGGCGTTCGGCGGCAAGCCTTGCAGCCTGTTCGTTAAATACGCGTTCCATGCTACCAAGCTTGCTTTCCATGGCTTCCATTTTGCGGGCCATATTTTTCAGCAACGCCTGATTGGCGGCAAGCACCTGGCCGATATCGATGGCAACGTCGCAGGCAACCGCCCCTGAAACGGCTTCCGACAGATGCTGCTGATCGGCTCCATTGCAGGCGTTTTCGTTATCTTTTTCGTTCAGGTTAATTTCAACTCTCATGCGCGACTCCTGTCAGGCGGCAGACTTCAAATTTTCTATCGGCAGATGACGAACTTTTTCTGACCTTGGTTTCTTTATTGTTTGCAGAAGAAATATTGTGATATATTTTCTGCATGGATGGACTCAAAATACCAATTTTTCTTCTGATCGTCGTTCTCGCCCTCGGACTGTTCCTGTTCAACCCCTTTTCAGGTAAACAGTCCCCTGCCCGTGTCAGGCCGTCCTCGACCCAGACCGGGTCGGGCGTTGAAACCGCAACGAGCGCCGACAGTACCGCAGCAGTGAAAGCTGCGAAAGAACCATTTGAAAAGGGCAATTTTGACAAGGTCCTTGAAATTCTGCAGCCGCACCGTGATGTGGCAGATTTTGATCTGCAGCGCATGCTGGCCTACTCACTCGCAGGGGTAAAACAGTTCGACCCGGCGATTCTGGCATTCGAAAAAACCCTCGAAATGCGCAAAATTCCCGAAAACGCTTATTCTCTTGCTTATCTTTACGAAATTACCGGCCGCATAAATGTTGCAAGAATTCTGTATGAGCAGCTTCTAGGTGCCGAGTTGCTGCCAAAAATGCGTCGGGCAGTCTATGAAGGTCTCGCCCGAACTACTGCCTACGAAAACGACACCAGACTTGCGCTCAAATACAACACCGAACTGGTAAAGAATTACCCCGATTCGCCCGAGGGCGTCGTGGCTCTGATCAAGCTGCTGAAAAATTCAGGGCAGCTGAAGGGCCTCGAAAGCCTGGTCGCACTTGGTGAAAAGTATCACAGCCGCAACTTTGAATACAATTTCTGGCTGGCAGTGCTTTATTATGATGCCGGCAAATTCGATGAAGCCATGAAGCATTTTAAACGCTGCATCGAAATCACCCCCGACAACTCAACACCTTATTTTTACACCTATCACATATTGAAACGGCAGAAAAACATCGAACAGGCACTCGCCGACCTCGAAAAATACCATAAGCTCAACCCACTGCTGCCGCACATCTTTTTCGAAGCCTCTATCGATGCCAAGAAAGAGAATCGCCTCGACCTGGCCTACAAGTTTTTCAGATCGGCCGTCACCATGGATCGCACCCTGCTTGGTCGCGATGACAAAGGCGCAATGCATGCTGTCGAACGTATGATCAAGGCCAATGGCTCGGAGCTCGACAAAAAGTTTCTGCAGGCCTTTGTTAACTATATCAACGGTGACTACAAGATCGCGCGGGAACAGGTTACTCACCTGACTGGTGAAATCAAAGGAACAGCCTACGAAGATGATGGTCGCCGCATCATTCGCGAATGCGACCTGCTCGCTGCCCAGGATGCCCGATACGCATCACACGCCGCCGGACTGCAGCAGCAAAAGCAGCTCGAAAATCTGGCCAGGCTTGAAACCGTGGTTTCTACGCCGGGCCTCGACCCCGACACACCCGCCGACAAGCTTAAGAGACAGGCAATGCAGAACCCGAACGATCTGCGCCTGCAATACACCGCCGGCCTCGAACTTGCCCGTATGGGGCATCTGGATGCCGCCAAAACCTTTATTGGTAATGCCATCAGACTCAACCCGAATCTGGTCGAGCCCAACTATTCAATGGCGCGGGTTCTGATGTTTGAAGAAAACATGCCGGAAGCGCGGAACTTCATCGATCAGGCGCTGAAAGTCAACCCAAACAACAGCCAGACCCTGTCGATGTCTGCCCTGCTGCACATGCAGAATCGCGATTTTATGCGGGCGCAGAGTGATGCAGAGGGGGCGCTCAAAGCCAACCCGAACAACGGCGAAGCCCGCCTGGTTCTGGCCGAAGTCTTTGCCCGCAACAGCGATTTCAGACGTGCATTGCAGGAAATCGACCTCGGGCTCGAAGTCGAAAGTGACCCACATCGGCGCGAGCAGCTTCTGCGACTCAAAGACAACCTGCGTCAGTAAAAACTCGACTATTTTTCGAGTTTAACCCTGTCCCAGTAGCGGTCGAGTTCGGCCAGACTCTTCCCTTCAAAGCCGCCATCTTCTTCGACCATGGTCTCGACTCGGGTAAAACGATCGACGAATTTGCGGGTGGCATTGCGCAGACAATGCTCGGCATTTACCCCTGAAAGCCGCGAAACATTGAGAACGGCAAAAAGAACATCGCCGATCTCGTCTTCGAGTTCATCACGGTTTTTATTTAGAATCGCATTCTCGATTTCGCAGGTTTCTTCTTTTATTTTGGCAAGGGCCGAATGCGCGTCGGGGAAATCAAAGCCGACGCTGGCTGCTTCAGCCTGAACTTTTTCGGCACCGGCGAGTGCAGAAGTAAAGTCGAGAGCTTCGCGCATGCGGTTAGACAGCTTTTTACGGTCGATTTTTTCCTGTTTTTTGATTTCGCCCCACATCTCGATGACTTTATCTGGGTCGACACCACGTTCGGCCTGCCCGAAAACGTGCGGGTGGCGGTTGATCAGCTTGGCGCAGATGCCATCGGCAACGTCAGCCATATCGAAGGTGCCGGCTTCTGCTGCAATCTGGGCGCAGAACACAATGATCATCTGCAGATCGCCGAGTTCTTCTTTTACGTGCAGCGAATCACCACTCTGAATCGCCTCGACCACTTCGCGGGCTTCTTCGGCCAAGTGTTCGGCCATGGTGGCGAGTGTTTGTTTTCGATCCCAGGAACAACCCTGCGGTGAGCGGAGGGTTCGCATGATATCGACGAGCCTGAGAAATTCTCTGCTGATGCGTTCATCATTCTGTTTCATCATTTGTGGCACCTGTAATAATTTGTCTTATCAGCTCGCTGAGTTGATCACCTTCTTTTATCACAAAGTCGGCGAGTTTTAAATACATCGGATGACGCTTTTGCCATAGAATTCTTGCTGAACCGTGGTCTGAACCGTTTAACAGCGGGCGGTTACATGGCGATTTACTCAGGCGTTCTGCGATAATTTCCCAGGGTGTGTCGAGAAAAATCACATGGCAGTTCTGCATGCCGCGATAGTTTTCAGGCTGCATTGGCAACCCACCGCCGGCAGCAATAACAGTAAGAGTCTTCTGTGCTTCACACATCCCGGCGAACAATCTGCTTTCAAGCTGGCGAAAACCAGCTTCACCAAGTGAAGCAAAAATTGAATTTATTGTGGCGCCTGCAACTTCTTCAATTTTTTGATCAAGGTCAATGAAAGTCAGACCCATAGCGTCAGCGACAGCCCGACCGGCGGTTGTTTTGCCGGCAGCCATAAACCCGGTCAGCAATATAATGTTTTTGCTCATGCCAATTTGCCTAAACAGCAGAAACGGCGGTTTATACCGCCGTTTCTGGTTTTAGTGTAAGTTTAACTTATCTGAGTGGAACAACACCGGAGGGAACAATCGGCATCGGGTTAACCGAGCCATTTACCGGAACTTCAGGTCTTACCGGAACAAACCCTGAACCATTCGGCAGATTGTTGACCGGATTGGTGAAGCCATTGTTAGCACCCGGGTTGGCGCCGGGATTGTAGCCGTTGTAACCGCCAAAATTCGGAAGGCTGCCGTTACCAGCGCCGAGAACATTTCTGATTACTGCCATGAGCTGAGCGAGACGTTCGTGTACGGCTCTTCTTTCATTCATGACCAGATAAAATTTGATTTTGCTGATGCGCTGATCGATTTCGCCCATCAGAGTGTAATAAGCCGGGTCCATTTCGCTCTTTTTGAGAGCCGACTGGGCGTTATTGAGGTGACCGATGGCAGAAACGTTGTCCATCAGTGATTTTTCGAGTGAAGACTGACACATCTGAAGATCTGAGTAGACCATCCAGAGAAGAGTGATGACGGCCTTGTCATTGGGATCAACCTGCATGCTGCCAGGATTACCAGCCATAACCGGGCCAGAAACAAACATAAGAACTGCGAGAAGCCCTATGATGAAGTTTTTCATTTAAAACACCCTCCAGAGTTAAACTTACACGATAACTATAACATATACTTTAACAACCCGTAAGGGTACCGCAAGAAAAAACTTGATAAAATTTTGCATTTATTTGCTTTTTTGCAATCGGAAGTCTAAAGTAAAAGATAATCTGGATTATATTCGCTGTTTCTGGCGAAGAACAATCACACATAGAACTCGGCAGGATTTATGGACGGGCAGACAGGCAAAGACAACACTGGCTCACACAATCGATCAGGGAAGATCAAAACACGCGTTTTTGCCCTGATGCTCCTGATGCTCTCGTGCGGCATGATCATTTCTGCGGCCCGCTCACTAGGCCGTGAATTCAGCGGTACGATGATAAGAAAGTCATCAACCCCCGGTATCACGTCTACTCAGTATCATCTTTTTCTTCTGCCTGCAGAAGTTGCTTCTTCATCTGAATCAATCCTTCAGGCTCTTTCTAACCCTGACCAGCCATTGCAAAGAGTTGGAGTATCAGCCCTGGCTTACGCTGAAGCCCAGGAACTCGAATTTATTGAAAAAAAAGCGCACTCATTCATGATCAAGGTTGCAGACAGCAACTGCATCGATCTCGGCCTGTTCTGGATGCTGATGGGCATTGCAGGCATCTGCGGATCAGTCTGGATGTATCTGCAGACAATGAAGCCCGGCCCGGAATCAGAAAAGTATCAACCAGAAGAGCTTGACATCCCAGGGTTGTGATTCATTTGTTTAACTTTCGCACATCGGTGCCCCAGGAATCGTTTTTTTTGCTTATTTTTTGAACATCAGTAAACTTTTTGCACAAATTTTTGACAGTTTGGTTCCAAAGCAGGTGTACGGGCCGGGGCATTTTCAAAGACTTCCCGACTCAGGATTCGACCAGCAAAACCCGCATCAACTCAGCAAATCACTCATACAGCTAATATTCTCCGCCGGATCTGCCGACTAAAACATTACAAGCATGGCATAATTTTTGCTTGATAAGTAGTAACAGCATTGTTTTTGAACAGAAATGGTGAGTAATTATGCAGACAAACGCACTCGCAACTTACAAAGATTATGTTCTTGTCAGAGTCGATGAGAAATCCAAGCTGCAGGTATGGGTTAAACTACCTCCTACCGGCAAATAGTCGCCGCTGAAAACACACCCGCATCACCACACCAGACTCCTGAGTCACAGCAGAATCGCAGCATATACCGCAGAACATCGACCGCCAGGCATTTTTTGCCTGGCGGTCGATGTTTTAGCCCTTCTCGCCGCACTAAGCAGACTCATCGCTGATCTTGCCGTTACAAACATATTTTCCCGGGCCGATACTCGCAATGGAATATAACAGGGGTCTTAAGCCATAATAAGGTTCCCACCCTGAGAGCCCCTGAGCGGAACAGACAAAACCCTGCAGCTGAAATTATCAGTTGCAGGGTTGTGACTAAACTTGTTTAGCGACCGGTTACAGTCTCAAAAACCTGAATGGGTTCTGAACGCTGCCGTTGCGGCGCACTTCAAAATGCAGGTGCGAACCTGTAGTCACGCCGGTGTTCCCGACATAGGCAATTCTCTGGCCCGCATTGACTGATTGCCCGACTTTAACGGTGATCTTTGAACAATGCGCATAAGCTGTTTCGATATTGTTGCCATGATCGACAACCACCATAAGACCGTAGCCACGACGCCAGCCGGCATAGGTTACCTTGCCGTTCTGACTGCTACTGATAGGGGTGCCTCTCGGGGCGACAATATCAACGCCCGTGTGAAAATGCCATGAATTGCGTGAGGGGTGTTTTCTTCTTCCGAAGAGTGAGCTGACACGACCGATAACAGGTCTTGATAGAACCTTGCTTCCTGGTTCGATGCGGTCAACTTTTGCAATTGTGAAAGTTCCTGAATCTTTATTGTCTTTAAATGATTCATCGTCCTGGCGCTTGACTACTTTGATGGTGAAAGTCTTTACTGCGCCTCTGGCTGATGTGTCAGGGCCAAGTGTTCCGAAGAAACTTGCCTTTTCAGCCGGGTTCTCATTTGTGGTGGCCTGATTGAAGGCCGGATTGGTCAACATGCCAACCGATCTAAGACTCGTGAAGTGTGCCGAGGCATTTAAATTACCTGGCTGGAGAAACGCCACGAGCAACAGAACAAACAGCAGCGTTCTTCCAGTAGAGGATTCATTTACCATTAGCTTCTCTTTCTTAATTGGATTGCAAGGTGTAACATTTATACCGGTACCGTTAACAGATGTCAAGCCTCAAAGATTTTAGGGCCATAAAAGGGTTTGCGCAAGCATCAGCATTTTTTTTCGCTAAAAACGCCAGAATCTCACCTAAATCAAGCTTGTGAATTTTTGCACATTATTTTAACCATTTATGATTGAACTCTGACCCTGAATGATTATATTATAGGGTAACCAGGGTGGCCCTCCACCAGTTTCGAACTATAACAACTACAGGTGAACAAATTATGTGGGATTACACAAAATCAGTCATGGACCATTTCTCCAACCCACGCAACGTCGGGAAAATCGAAGATGCCAACGGCGTCGGCGAAGTAGGCTCACTGGCCTGCGGTGACGCCCTCAAATTATATCTCAAAATCGACCCCAAATCAGGGAAAATCGAAGACGCACGTTTTCAAACCTTCGGTTGCGCCAGCGCCATCGCCAGTGCCTCTGCCCTGACCGAAATGGTGAAAGGCATGTCGCTAGAAGAAGCAAAGAAAATCACCAACGACGATATCGCCCGTTTCCTGGGTGGTCTGCCCGAACAGAAGATGCACTGTTCTGTCATGGGCAAAGAAGCTCTTGAAGCTGCCATTGCCAATTTCAAGGGTGAAAAAGTCGAAGAACATCAGGACGCCCAGGTAGTCTGCAAATGCTTCTGGGTCGACGAAGAAAAGATTCGCCATCAGATCAGAGAACACAAACTCAAAACCGTCGAAGAAGTTACCCACTACACCAAGGCCGGTGGCGGCTGCGGCGGCTGCATTCCTGACATCAAACGCATTCTCGATGAAGAAGCCGGCAGAGCTGCCGAACCCAAAGCACCACCGGCGATGAACAATCTGCAGCGCATCAAACTTGTCACCTCGGTCATCGAAACGAAGATTGCCCCGATGCTGCGCAATGATGGCGGCGATATCGA
>Ga0116144_10001852_pt1 | contig 24086 bp, 15 predicted proteins | sample AD_UKC035_MetaG_FD_89746 | JGI IMG/M metagenome (GOLD analysis project Ga0116144, IMG submission 89746) | Active sludge microbial communities of municipal wastewater-treating anaerobic digesters from USA - AD_UKC035_MetaG | ecosystem: Engineered > Bioreactor > Anaerobic > Digestate | place: USA...
GAAGGGTATTTTTTCGTGGGCGGGCTACGCCCGCCCACGAAAAAATACCTTCCTGAAAGCGGCTTTAGCCGCAAGACCCGGCGCAGCGGCGCAACGCCGCTATAATTTTCGGATAGGTTCTAAGCGGTTTCCCCTAACTTCACCGCCTCAAAAATCTTCATCCGCCGTAGCATCACCACCAACGCGGCCAACGCAACAAAGAAGAGCGTTCCAAACAAAACGTAGATACGGAAAATCGCAGGCCAGGCAATGTCCACAACGTAAGGGGGAATACGCGCAGCTTCATCCACCCCAATCTGCAAGAAAGGGATAAAAAAGGCACTGACCCCACCCCCTAACAAGGTACCCAATCCCCCACCCATCAAAATCAGAAAAGCCAGTTCCCAGCCCAGGTAGGCCGCCATCTGCCCTGCGGAAAGCCCTACTGCCCGCAAGACGCCAAATTCAATGAAACGCCGCCGGAATGAGAACAGCGCATAGAGCAAAAATCCCAGAACAGTAAGCACTGCCGCCGCCGCAAATCCCACGGAAAGCAACCCAAACAAACCTTGTCGCTGCGGCAATTCCTGCTCTGCGGCAATCTCCAGCGCCGACGCACGCCAGCTCAACATGCGAGTGGCGCTCAACCCCTTGGCTCCCAGAGAGGCCAGGTCGGCGCCGGGCGCCGTCTTGAGCCAGACGGTATAGGGGAATTGCCCCCCGGCCTCCTCAAAGAGGTAATCCAGGTTTCCAACAAACAGCGGCCCCTCCGAAGGATACCATGTTGGGAACAAGTCGAACGTTCCCACAATTTGGAGCTCCACCTCGGTATTCTGCCCGTACATCGTCACAATGACATGGATGGTGTCGCCAATATACAAAGCATGCTGATCCATCAATGGCTTGTAAATCAGGACCCCGTTGCGCGTCACGGCCAATGCATTCATCAACGCGCCCAAGCTTTCGTGGCTAAAGTCCTTACGCCAAAAAGCGATCTGACCAAAATCGCCCCGGTCTATCCCCATAAACACGCCTATCTGCGTCGCATTGCTAAAACGGGTGGTGGCCGGATACCGCCCTACCCGTGTCACAGCCTGGACGCCAGGAACGTTTAGATAATCCGTGACCGGCAAGAAATACCAACGCGGGCCTTCATCCTCTTCTTCTGCCGAAGAGGTACTCTCAGAGGAAGGCTGATACATAGCCGCCATACTGTCATCCTGCCCCTCCCCCTGCTCCAGGAAGTTCATATCGGCTCCAATTTGGTAATAACGCTGATCGTAAAGGTGTTGATCCAACGTGTAGGCCAGGGAAGCGGTGAAAGCGGAAAGGCTCAGGGTGAGAACCAGCAGAATCAACGGGGTCGAGTACAGCCCCGGCGTGCGCGATAGATGTCGCGCCGCCATCAAGAGACCGACAGCGCGTGTATGCGTCGCCACCCAGGTGATGAGCGCCATCAACAGGGGCACAAAGCGCAGGAACAACAGGGTCAGCGAGAAAATTCCCAGGGCCGGTACCAGGAACAGCAGGGGATTTTGCAGAGGATTCGTGCCGAAGGCATCCTGCAAGAGCACCAGACTCCCCTGCTCGCGCAGGAGATAAGCGCCATACGCGGAAGGGATAAAAAGCAACACATCCAACCAGGCACGTTGCCACCATGGGGGACGCAAGAGGCGCGCCACCTCACGCTTGTAGGAAACGACGGTATGGCCTGCGGCGCCCAAGGTGGGAATCACTTGCGCGGCCACCACTAGGGCCACGCCTACCAGCCCGAAACGCAGCGTAGACGCAGACACATTGAGACGCAATTGCCCCAACCCCGCGCTGAAGTCCAGGAAACTGCGCGCCTGCCCGATGAACTGCGCCGTTGACATGCCGGTCGGAATGCCCACGGCCAAAGCCACAAGGCCCAGCAACAACCCTTCCAACAACGCGATCCCTACCATCTGGAGGGCCATCGCGCCACGGCTGCGCAATACCGCAATCTCATTGCGCCGCCGGTCCACGGCCAGCCCTGAAGTCAGCGTGATAAACGCTAACAGCAGCGCCAAGATGGGCACGCTAAAAGCGTATAGCAGGATGGTGAGGGTGTTGGCCGAGCGGCGATATTCTACCATCGCATCCACCGGCGACTTCGCCAGTTTAACGTTCGTCAACAGGCCGCCGGCCTTTTGTTGCGTGATGGTCGCCCGCCGAAGCAACGTGAGCGTGTCGTCGTGGCTGAAGTCCTGTCCGTCCATCACCAGGTACCAGGCGGCGGTATACACCTCGCCGTTCAACTCGTCGCCGAGACGGCCCGTGTAGGTTTCCTCTGGCACAATCAGCCGCTCAGCCAGGGTGGTTGGACTGAAAAACCAGTAGGGATCGGTCACATCCTGCTCTTTCCACACACCCACAATCCGGATGGGGATTTGGACGTTACGGGTAAAGCCATCTTCTGAACGTTGACGGGCAAAAGCGATGAAAGTTTCCCCTACCTGGACCCCCAATTCGCTGGCCTTGTTCTCATAAATCATTACATCAACGGTTGACCCACTTCCGCCGGCGCTCACCGACGGAAAAGTGCCTTCCAGAACATTGACATGATCCTGGAAATCGCTCATCCAGGCAAAACTGGCCCAGAGTAAGGGCGTACCCGTATCATTAAAAGCGCCCTCCGGCACCGGGTAGATGCCAAATGGGTCCGTAGAAAAATATCGCACAAGAAATTTTTCGGGCAGCCCTAATGCAATTCCGGCCTGCTTGGACAGGTATTCATCCACAGATAGGGCTTTTTCCCACTCAACCGCCCCGTAAATGCTGCCATCATAGCGAAAAAGAAAAGTAAACGGCGGAGGGGTATTAGGATCGGCCCACCCCTCCGGCGTAATGTTCTTCATGAAGATGCGTTGGTAAATGGCGTCTGCGTACAAGGGGATGCTCAACAGCAAGGCAATGGCAATGACCAACCCCAGTGTCGTCGCCCCGACCAACCACAACTGTGCGCCCAGGCGTTTGGTTACAACAACGAAGATCGCCCGCAACTGGTTCAATATTCGCATACGTCCCTCACACCCTACGGGGCAATAACAACCTGGCCTTCCTCCACGCCATCCAAAATTTCAACCCAGTCATCGGACTTGACGCCCAAGCGGACGTCCATGCGCCGCTGTCCGCCTTCCTGTTGGATAACCACAAACGTGCGGCCTTCAAATGAGCGCACTGCCGCGGGCGGCAAACGCAGCGTATTTTCGGAACGCTCCAACTCTGTTGTAATCCGCAACCGATCGCCGACCGAGAATTTGTAGCCGCTCTCTTCCGGGTTGGTCAACGTGATCCGCGCCGACTTATCTTCATCCGTTACCCCATCCGCCGGTTTTGTGCTGCCGTAAGGATAAGGAAGGCGGCGAATCACCCCTTTGATTTCCTGACCAGGGCGGTTCACAAATTCAGCCGTGATTTCCATCCCTTCCGTCAATTCACTCATCTCGGAGTCCATCAAATCGGCGCTCACTTCCAACTGCGTCGTATCCGCCAGCGTCATCACGGCGTCATACCCCTGAACTTGCTTGCCGTCCACGACGGAAAGTTGCAAAATCACACCGTCAAAGGGCGCCTCAATCCGCGCGTCTTTCAACTGATCGTTCAAACGTTGCAAAGAGAGCAACGTCTGCGTGATGTCTAACCCAATCTCAATCTCCTGCTGCGCCATCAACGCCAAATCCAAATCTTGCTGCGCCAGTTCGATATCATAGCCGGTGCGCTTGCGGTCGCGCAGCACATCATTGTACTCTGCCTCAGCAATTTCCAGGTTCCATTGCGCATCCTGCACTCCCTCTGCATAACGTTTGCGCACGTCTTCCTGCTCCCACGCGCGATCCAACGATTTGCGGTATTCATCTTGGGCATTCGACAGCCGGATACGCGCCTGCTCCAGGCTGATGCGCGCTCGGACCAGCTGGGAATCGGACTGACTAGCCTGAATTTTTGCCAGATTTAACTCCTTGGCGCGCACACTGGCGCGAGATTCGGCCAGGCGACGGTCATAATTCAGTTGCACGGCCGTCATTTCCGCCTGCTTCTGCGTGATCTGGTTTTTCAGGTCGGTCATTTCCAGTTCAGCCAGCAAGTCCCCCGCTTTGACTACATCCCCCCGACGCACGTAGACCGTTTCCACGTAGCCGTTCATCTTGAAGAACAACTCCTCTTCCAATACCGGGGCAATTCGCGCCGAGAACTGGAATTTGCGAATTACGTCGCCACGGTCTACTGTATAGGTAGGATTGGAAGGGACAACCGAAGTAGGAATGGGAGTAGGCGTCGCCACTTCTTTCTGGGGAGTGTCACCGCCGCCAACGGTACAAGCTATAGGCGATAACAGCAACGTCCCCAGCAGCCAGATCAAACCAAGCCTTAACCACAAAGACTTCTTAACCGTCATACTTCATTCTCCTTGAAAATGGGGTGATGCGACACGCGCCAAAGGCCAATTCTAACCACGTAACAGGGTTTGTCAAATCAACAAACCTTGCGCATAAATCGCCTCACGCCGTTGTTCACGTACTAACTCCCAACGCGGCTCTAATTGATGCTGCACTTCATTGAGTTGTCGGTACAGTCCGCCCTCCATAGCCATCAGCGCCTCGTGCGTGCCCATCTCGGCGATGCGGGCGCCTTCCAGCACTACGATCTTGTCCGCGCCGCGAATCGTCGAGAGGCGGTGCGCGATGATGATCGTTGTGCGCCCCACCATCAGCCGCTCCAACGCCTGTTGGATGAGCAGCTCGGTGTGCGTGTCCACGCTGGAGGTGGCCTCGTCCAGGATGAGGATCGGCGCGTCCTTGAGCACCGCCCGCGCGATCGCCAGCCGCTGCTTCTGCCCGCCGGACAGTTTGACGCCGCGCTCGCCGATGAGCGTGTCGTAACCGTCTGGCAGATTCACGATGAACTCGTGCGCGTTGGCGATCTTGGCCGCCTCCATCATCTCCTCCTCGGTCGCGTCGGGCCGCCCAAAGAGGATGTTCTCCCGCGCCGTGCCGTGGAAGAGGAACACGTCTTGCAGCACGATGCTGATCTGCCGCCGCAGGCTGTTCAGCGTCAGATCGCGGATGTCGTGGCCGTCCAGGGTGATGCCGCCGCCCACCACGTCGTAGAAGCGCGGGATGAGGCTTGCCAACGTGGTCTTGCCCACGCCCGTCGGCCCGACCAGCGCGACGACGGCCCCGGCGGGGATGTCCAGGTCAATGTGCTCCAGCACGGGAGTGCCTTCGACGTAATGGAAGCTCACATCGTTGAAGCAGATCTCGCCACGCGCCTTGCCGGGCAGCGCCATTGCGCCGGGGCAGTCGTCCACTTCCGGCTGCTCCCGGAGCAGTTCCGAGACGCGATCCGCGCCGGCCAGCGCGTGTTGCACGCCCTCCCATGCTCCGCTTAACGCTCGCACCGGTTGATAGAACATTTCCAGGTAGAGGAAGAACGCTACCAGGTCTTCAATGGGCAAAACTTGATTCAGCGCTAGTTTGCCGCCGAAGTAGATCAGCACAATGGTGCCGAGCGAGGACGAGAACTCAACAAACGGATGGAATGTTGCCATCAGCCGCAAGGCGCGCAGCAGCGAGTCGCGGTAGTGGCTGATGTGTTTGCCGATGCGCTCGGCTTCAATGTCCTCCCGCGTGAACGCCTTGATTTCGCGGATGCCGGAGAGGTTGTCGTTGAGCGTTGCGTTGAGGTCGCCCAGTTCCTCCTGCCGCTTGCGGAACGCCGGGCGCACGTACTTGGTGAAGCCCTGCGCCGCCAGGACGATGAAGGGCACGGGAATCAATGTCAGCAGCATCAACTGGACGTTCATACTCAGCAGCACCGCGCTCACGCCGATCAACATCAGCACATTGACCAGCGTATCGGGGATGGCGTGCGCGATGAGCGTCTCGAACATGTCCGAGTCGTTGACCATGCGCGACATCAGATCGCCGGTCTGCCGGTCCTCGTAGAAGCGCAGCGAGAGGCGCTGCAAGTGGCGGTAGATTTGTCGGCGCGCATCCGCCACCACACCCCATCCGGCGACGTGCGCCATGTAGCTACGCAGGAATTGAAATCCCGACCGCGCTACGTAGATGATCAGCGCCAGGATCGCCAGCCGCCCCACCGTATCCAGCGAGCCGATCATGTCCGACTGATCTTTGACCGCCGCGATCATCTGCTTGACGATCCACGGCGCCAATAACTGCACTCCCACCAGCGCCAGCATACTGATGATGGTGACAATTAACGCCCAGGTATAGTTTTTAGCGTACCCAAATAAGAATTTTAAAGTTTTCATAGCACCTCACAATAAGAATAGCGAATGAGCGAGAAAGCGGATCAGCGAAAAAGCGAAAGAGCGGATCGGCGAATGAGCGAGCGAGTCAGTTCTCAGCACCCAGCACCCAGCACTCAGCACTCAGTCCTCCGCCCTCAGTCCTCAGCACTCAGCACTCAGCACTCAAAAACTGCCGCCGCATCGAGTTTTCGGCTAAATTTTGCACGAGCTGCGCGTATTCCAGGTTGTGAATACTCCTGGCTGCATCCGGCAGGAAACTGTGCGGCCCCAATCCCGGCATGATGTTGATCTCCAACACGTAACAGCCGGTGTGATTCATCCGCAAATCTACGCGGCTGTAGTCGCTGGCCCCCACGGCCTCAAAGGTTCTGGCCGTCAGATCAATGATTTCGTCACGCACGGCCGGATCTTCGACCAGTTTGATCCTCTCCAGGTCTTGCTGGGCCGCCTCGTAACTCAGGATCTTCCGTTCGACGGCCATCGCCGCGTAATCAATTTCGATGGGGGTGAACAGTCGCTCGTCGCCGTCCACAATGCCCACGCTGAATTCACGCATCCCCGCCCCGGTAATGTAGTCCTCGACGAGCGCGGGTTGCTCATAGTCCTCCAACACCCGGTGGACTGCTTGACGCAGTTCGGTCTGGGTGCTGACGACGGAATCCTCGCTGATGCCGATGTGCCCGCCTTCGAGAAGGGGTTTGACGATCAACGGGTATCCCAGGGCTTCCACGCGCTCTGCCAGAGCAGCGTTCCCGTCACGCACGACAAAATAATCGGGCGTGGGGATTTGATTGGCGTCCAGCAGGGTTTTCGTCCTGACCTTATCCAACCCGGTAGCGACGCTTTCCGCGCTAGACCCCAAATGGGGAAGCTGCCATTCGTCCAGCAAGGCCGGCAGGAAGCCGGTTTTGTGTTCTTCGTCAAGGTATTCGGCGATGTTGAACACAAAGGGCGGCTCGCCGTGCCGGCGCTGTTGTTCCCCCAAGAAGTCGTATAGGGCTTCTTCCGTCTGAGGCGTAATAGACGCCACCTCCCATTTTTCTTTCAAGCTGTCTTCTATCAACCGGTAAGTTTCTGGACTGCGCCAGGGTTTGTCGGTATACGACTTGATCAACACAACATTCACGATCTTCTTCTCCTTTTTAAAACTGATGACGGTTGAAGCCGTCTTTTTGAGAGGGTTTTGCGGCAAACGTAGCCTATTCTTCCACCATATCCATAAACTGCCGCTCGTACAAATCGCGGTACAGGCCGCCGGCGGCGAGCAGCTCCTCGTGCGTGCCGCGCTCGACGATGCGGCCGGCATCCAGCACGCAGATCTGGTCGGCGTTGCGGATGGTGCTGAGGCGGTGGGCGATGACGATGGCGGTGCGTCCGGCCAGCAGGCGATCCAGCGCGTCCTGGATTAACCCCTCGGTGACGGTGTCCACGCTGGACGTGGCCTCGTCCATAATGAGGATGCGCGGGTCGGCCAGGACGGCGCGCGCGATGCAGATGAGCTGCCGCTGCCCTAACGAGAGGTTGACGCCGCCTTCCTGGATGACCGTGGCGTAGCCGTCGGGCATCCGCGTGATGAAGTCGTGCGCGTTTGCCAGCCGCGCCGCGTCTTCCACCGCTTCATCGGGCGCGTCGGGCCGGCCAAAGCGGATGTTGTCGGCCAGCGTGCCGGAGAACAGGAACGGGTCTTGGGGCACAATCCCCATTTGCACGCGGAGCGACCGCTGCGCCACGTCGCGCACGTCCACGCCGTCAATCAGCACCGCGCCCTCCGTCACCTCGTAGAAACGCGCGATCAGATTGGAGATGGACGTTTTCCCCGCCCCCGTCGGGCCGACGAGGGCGACCGTCTGTCCGGCCTCAATCGTCAGAGCGATGTCGTGCAGCACCGGGCCGTCCACCCGGTAAGCGAAGCTCACGTCGCGCAACTCCACGTTGCCTTGAATTTGCGGCATCTCGATGGCGTCCGGCTTGTCGGCGACGGCCGGCGCGGTGTCCAACAGTTCCAGCACCCGCTCGCCGCCGGCCATCGCGGCCTGGAGCGTCGTGTAAAGCTGGCTCAACTCGCGGATGGGTTGGAAGAAGCGGGTAACGTAGGTGAGGAAGGCCACGATCACGCCCAACGTCAACTCGCCTTGGGCCACCGTCCGCCCGCCGAACCACAGCACAATGGCCGTCGCCAGCGTGCCCAACAGGTCCACCACCGGCATGAAGACAAACGAGAGCGACATCGCCCGCACGTTGGCGTCGCGGTTGGCGCGGTTGGAGTCGTTGAAGCGCGCCTGCGAGGTATCCTCTCGCGCAAACGCCTGGATGACGCGCATCCCGGCGATGTCCTCCGCCAAGTCGCCCACGACGCCAGCGTTGGTTGCCCGCGTTTCGCGGAAGGCCGCCTTGGCGTGCCGCGCGTAGATCAGCGTGGCGATCACCATCAGCGGCATCACCGCGAAAGTGAGCAACGCCAGGCTCGGACTCATCGAGACCATGACGACGACGATGCCGATCAGCAGCAAGATGTCGCCGGCCAGGGTGATGAGGCCTTGTGAGAGCAGTTCGTTGATGACGCCCACGTCGCTGAAGACGCGCGAGATGGTCACGCCGATGATGTGCGTGTCGTGGTAGCCCAGGTGCAGGGCTTGCAAATGCGAGAAAAGCTGGTTGCGCATCGTCGCCAACACCTGCTGGCCGGTGCGCGAGAGGGTGTACTGCTGCGCCGCCGACGCCGCAAATAGCCCGACAAACGCCAGCGCCGTGAGCAACGCCACCTGATCCAGCCCGGCAAGGTTGCCCTGCGTGATGTGCTGGTCAATGGCGATCTTCACCAGATACGGCGTCGCCAGGCTCAAGCCGGTCGTCGCCAACATCGTCACAAACGCCAGCAGCATCTTGCGCCAGTGCGGCTTGAGGAAGCCCAGCAGCCGCAGCACGATCCGCCGGTCAAACGCGCGCCCCTCTTCCTCGCCATGCCGCCCAAAGCTGTCCAACATCCCGCGCGGCCCCCCAAACCCGGCGCTGCCCCCCAGTGTAATGCTCATCGTACCACCTCAGCGTATTGCGTATTCCGTAATTCGTCATTCGTCATTCGTAATTCGTGCTCCGCCGCTTCTTGCATCTTGCTTCCTGCTTCTTGCCTCTTCTTCACTTCCGCCACCTCCTGCGGTCTGAGTTGCCGCTGGTAGATTTCGACGTAGAGGCCCGACGTGCGCAGCAGCTCTTCGTGCGTGCCCTGGGCGACGATGCGGCCCTGCTCCAACACCAGGATTTGGTCGGCCAGGCGCACCGTACTTAGCCGTTGCGCGATGACGAAGGAGGTGCGCCCGCGCATCAGCCGCTCCAACGCGAGCTGGATCAGCCGCTCCGTCTCCGTGTCCACGCTGGACATCGCGTCGTCGAGGATGAGGATGCGCGGGTCTTTGAGCAGCGCGCGCGCAATCGCCACCCGCTGCTTCTGCCCGCCGGAGAGCGTCACGCCGCGTTCGCCGACCTTCGTGTCATAGCCGTCGGGCATGTCCAGGATGAAGTCGTGCGCCTGCGCGGCCTGCGCCGCCGCGATGATCTCCTCTTCTGTCGCGTCCGGGCGGCCAAAGGCGATGTTGGCGCGGAGGGTGTCGGCAAACAGCGTCGTCTCTTGCAGCACGATGCCGATCTGGGAGCGTAGCGAGTTGAGGGTCACGTCGCGGAGGTCGTAGCCATCCACCGTCACGCGGCCCGCCGTCACATCGTAGAAGCGGGGGATGAGGTTGATGATGGTGGTCTTGCCGGAGCCGGTGGCGCCGAGCAGGGCGATGATCTGGCCCGGCGGCACGTCCAGCGTGACGGCTTCCAACACCTTGTGGCGGCCAAAGTAGGCGAAGGACACGTCCTCAAAGCGCACGTGCCCCTGCACTTCCGGTAGGGTGATGGCATTGGGCGACTCTTTCACTTCCGATTCGGCGTCGAGGATGTCGAAGATGCGCTCGCCGCAGGCAATCGCCTGAACGATGGCGGGGATGACGCGGCCCATCATCCGCACCGGGCCGGTCAACTGGCCCATGTAGGCGGTGAACGCCACCAGCTCGCCGAGTGTCAACCCGCCCTCGATTACCAGCCGCCCGCCGTACCACAGGATGAAGATCGAGCCGATGTTGGTGATCAGCCCCATCAGCGGGCCGTTGATGGATTGCAGCCGCGCCGAATCCGCCGCGATCTGGAACCACGTCGCATTTTCCGCCTCAAAGCGCGCCGTCTCTTCCGGTTCCTGCGCGAAGCCTTTGACGATGCGCATCCCGCGCAGGTTTTGCTCCAGGCGGGTCGTCAGGATCGCCATCTGCTGCTGCAACGCCAGCCACATCGGGCGGATTTTGCGCGCGAAGGTGAAGGTCTGGTAGAAGAGCAGGGGGGCGGTGAGCATCGCCAGCAGCGTCAGGAGTGGATTCATCGTCAGCATGATGACCGTCGTGGCGATGAACGTGATGACGCCGTTGATCAGATGCAGCGAGGCCCGCCCGGTCATAAAGCGGATGCGATCCACGTCCTGGATGGCGCGGGAGAGCAGTTGGCCGGTTTCCGCCTGGTCGTGATACGCAAACGAGAGCGTGGCGAGTTTGCGGTGGATATCGTTGCGCATATCGTAGGCCACCTGCTGCGACGCCAGCTCCGTCCACCGGCCCTGGAAGAACGCAAACACGCCGTTGAGCAGCGTCAACGCCAACAGGCCCAGCACCGCCCATCCCAAAAAGCCCATGTCGCCGGCCTTGATGCCTCGGTCAATGCCCCAGCGCAGCAATTGCGGATTCGCCACCCCCAGCGCGCTGATGACCAACATCGCCCCATACGCGCCCGCCATCAACTTCCAGGAAGGGCGAAGGTAGCCGAAACAGCGCACCAGAATCTTCCAATCGCCTGATTTCGAGGACTGAGGACTGAGGATTGAGGACTGAGGACTGAGGACTTGCTTCTTGCTTCTTGCTTCTTGCTTCATTCTTCTATCTCCATCACCTGTAACAGCATGTCCAACGCAGCACTCACCGTCTCCAACTGCTCCGGCGTGAGGGCTTTGAGGCGCTCGCGGAGCAGGGGGATGCCGCCGAGGGGCGTCTCTTCGGCCAGGCGACGGCCTTCAGGCGTCAGTTCGACGTGGACGACGCGCTGATCCTTCTTGCAGCGGGTGCGCGTCACGTAGCCGTCTGCTTCCAGCCGCGAGAGCATCTCCGATGTAGCACTCGCGCTGATGTAGATGTACTCCTGCACCTGCCCGATGGTGCGCGGGCCGGCCTCGTGCAGGTAACGCAGCGTGGCAAACTCGCGTCCACGCACGCCCTGATCGTGCATCTGTTGACTGTAGCGCCGCAAGTAGCGATACAGACTGAGAAATTTTTGCGTGGCGGCTAAGGCCGGAGCGCGTTCGGGTTCGTTCATAAAATACCTCCCTGGGAAATAACAGGATTGGCGGAATGAGAGGATTCAATCCGTTCCATCCGTTGAATCCGTTGACACGTTTCGGGTATGAAAATTTCGGGTGTGAATGTTTCGATATAGAATATTTCGTCTACGAAATAGTATACCATATCTTAACTTAACGTCAATAGTAAGGAGGGTTTTGGATTGGTAGCAGGGTTTCTTGACATATCCTTTATTTCAGGTATAGTGCCGCTGTTCGCGATTAATAACAAAGCGTGGTTGCATTGTTTTGTCCCAAATTCCCGGCGATTGGCGTTGGGAATATACCCCTTAGTCCAAAATCAGAAGAGAGGAAAAGATGATGAAAAGAAGTTTGAGTTTTCTAATGGTGATGCTGTTGGTTCTCACGACCTTCCTGAGCGCTTGCGGGTCAACCCCCACACAACCCGCTGCGGAAAAGACACCCGTGGCCGAGGTCAAAACTGTCGGTATCTCTATGCCGACCAAGACTTCGACTCGCTGGATTTCCGATGGCGAAAGCATGGTCAAAGTTTTTGAAGAAATGGGTTACAAGACCGACCTGCAATTTGCGGATGATGACATCCCTAACCAACTGGCCCAGATTGAAAACATGATCACCAAGGGCGTTAACGTTCTCGTTATCGCCGCCATTGATGGCACGACCCTGTCTGACACACTCCAGAAGGCCAAGGATGCCGGGATTCTCGTGATTGCTTACGACCGCCTGATCTCGAAAACCCCCAACGTTGATTACTACGCTACCTTCGATAACTTTGGCGTAGGCGTCATTATGGGCACCCAGATCGAAACCGGGCTTGACCTGAAAAACGCCGCCGGCCCCTTCAACATCGAACTGTTTGGCGGCTCCCCCGACGATACCAATGCTTTCTACTTCTATGATGGCGCTATGTCCATCCTGCAACCTTACATTGACAGCGGCAAACTGGTCGTCCAGAGTGGTCAGATGGGCATGGACAAAGTTTCGACCTTGCGCTGGGATGGTATCGTGGCCCAGGCCCGTATGGAAAACCTGCTGAGCGCTTTCTACACCGACAAGCGCGTGGATGCTGTTCTCGCCCCCTATGATGGCCTGAGCATTGGTATCCTCTCGGCGCTCAAGAGCGTTGGCTATGGGACTGCCGATATGCCGATGCCCGTCGTCACCGGTCAGGATGCTGAAATTGCTTCTGTCAAATCTATGATCGCCGGCGAACAGACCTACACTGTCTTCAAAGACACTCGCGAACTTGCCAAGCAAACCGCCGCTATGGTGGATGCCGCGCTGAAAGGCAAGGAAGTACCGGTCAATGACACCAAAACTTATGATAATGGCGTCAAGATCGTTCCTTCTTATCTGTTGATCCCCTACAGCGTTGACGTTACCAATTACGAGAAATACTTGATTGATAGCGGATACTACACCGCTGATCAGCTCAAGTGATTTGTTTTGCCAGAGGTGCAGGCGTCTCCCGCCTGCACCTCTTTCCTTAATAGTGTTGTTTGAATGATTCTCCAAGATATGGGGTAGCCAAGTTCTTACCCTCGGTGGTTCGACGCAAGTGGAGCCGCCGTTTTTTGTTTTATCACGCCACGTTTTGTTTGAACCCGTTGTTTTCATAGAATTACAGCTCAACAAACTACGCACGACAATACCCTGACACAAGTGAAGGAAGTAAGAAATATGTCAAATATTGTTTTAGAAATGCGTAATATTACAAAAACATTCCCAAGTGTTAAGGCGCTTGATAATGTCAATTTTAGTGTCACGCAAGGTGAAATTCACGCCCTGGTCGGTGAAAATGGCGCCGGGAAATCAACGCTGATGAATGTGTTAAGCGGTGTTTATCCACACGGGACTTATAGCGGGGATATTTATTTCATGGGCCAGGAATGCCGCTTTCGAGATATTGCCGAATCAGAAAAAGTCGGCCTGGTTATTATCCACCAGGAGCTGGCGCTTAGTCCTTATCTTTCTATTGCCGAGAACTTATTCCTGGGCAATGAACGCGCCCGACGTGGGATTATCAACTGGAACGAGACTATTTCCAAAACCAAGGAACTGCTCGCCCGGGTGGGGCTGCACGAATCGCCCCAAACCCTCATCACCGATATGGGGGTCGGCAAACAGCAATTGGTTGAAATCGCCAAGGCGCTGGCAAAAGAAGTGAAATTGCTGATTTTGGACGAACCTACCGCCTCGCTCAACGAAAGCGACAGTGAAAAACTTCTCCAACTATTGCTTCAGCTTAAAGGACACGGAATTTCTTCTATTTTGATTTCGCACAAATTAAGCGAAGTCTCCAAAGTGGCCGATTCCATTACTATCTTGCGGGATGGCGCGACGATTGAGACGCTTGATTGTCACAAGGACCCAATCACCGAAGATCGCATTATTCGCGGGATGGTGGGCCGCGACTTGACCCATCGTTTCCCACCCCGCGAAGCGCACATTGGCGATGTGATTTTTGAAGTGCGCGATTGGAATGCGTACCACCCCATTCACGAAGATCGCAAGATAATCAGCGATGTCAATTTGTATGTGCGCCGCGGTGAGGTGGTCGGACTCTCCGGCCTGATGGGGGCCGGCCGCACAGAATTGGCTATGAGTATTTTTGGTCATGCTTACGGAACACGCATCAGCGGCAAGGCTTACAAGGACGGTCAAGAGATTGACGTGAGCACGATTGACAAGGCGATTCGGAATGGCGTCGCGTATGCAACGGAAGACCGCAAGGCGTATGGGTTGATTTTAATTGACCCAATTAAGGATAACATCACCCTGGCTAACCTGGAGGCCGTTTCGCAAGGCGGCGTGATCAATGAACCCAGGGAAGTCAATGCGACCACTGGGTATCGTGAAAAACTGAATATCAAATGCTCCAGCATCATTCAGCCGGCGGTTAACCTTTCGGGTGGCAACCAGCAAAAAGTGGTGTTGAGCAAGTGGCTTTTTGCCGGCCCCGAGATTCTAATTTTGGACGAGCCTACGCGGGGCATTGACGTCGGCGCCAAATATGAAATTTACACCATCATCAACCGTCTGGCCGAGGAAGGGAAAGGCATTATTCTGATTTCGTCGGAATTGCCCGAAATTCTAGGGATTTGCGACCGTATTTATGTGATGCGTGAAGGTAAAATTGTCGGCGAAATGCCTGCAAAGGAAGCCTCGCAAGAAGCGATTATGAAATGTATTATGACACAAGAAGAGGTGATTGAAGAATGAAAACCCTGGGCACCATTTTCAAAAGCAACATCCGCCAATATGGCATGCTACTTGCGCTCGTCATGGTTATGATTTTCTTTCAGGTGACTACGGATGGCATCCTGATGAAGCCCATCAACATCACTAACCTGGTTCTACAGAACAGCTACATTATCGTCATGGCTCTCGGGATGCTGCTGATTATTGTCGCCGGCGGCATTGACCTTTCGGTTGGCTCAGTGGCCGCTTTTATCGGCGCAACTGCCGCAGTGCTGATGGTCAAATTGCACATTCATTGGAGCCTTACGATGCTGATTAGCCTGCTGGTCGGCGCGTTAATCGGAGCATGGCATGGCTATTGGATTGCGTATGTAAAAATCCCAGCCTTCATTGTCACCCTGTCAGGCATGTTAATCTTTCGCGGCCTGACCTTGCTCATTTTACAGGGCGAAGCGGTAGGGCCTTTTCCGGTTCCGTTCCAGAGACTGAGTACCGGCTTTATCCCCGACTTTTTCAATAACGAAGGGTTTCACATCACCACCGTGCTGATCGGCATCCTGCTGGCCGTGACATTGATTGTGATGGATTATCGCTCCAGGAAAAACCAACAGCACTATGGCTTTGAAGTCGCCCCGGTGTATTTGTTTATTGCCAAAAACGTCCTGATTTCGGGCGCAGTGTTGAGTCTATGCACTTTGATGGCCTCTTACAAGGGCCTGCCGAACGTGCTGGTGGTCATGGCTGTCTTGATTGCGATCTTTTCGTTCGTTACCAGCCAGAGCGTCGTAGGACGCCGAATTTACGCGATGGGCGGCAATGAAAAGGCGGCCAGGCTCTCGGGCGTCAACACACCACGCCTGCTCTTCTTGAGCTTTATCAACATCGGAGTGCTTGCTGCGCTGGCCGGGATGATTGTCGCGGCCCGCTTGAACACCGCCACACCCAAGGCCGGCGTTGGCTTTGAGTTAGACGTCATCGCTGCCTGTTACATTGGCGGCGCGTCGGCCAGCGGCGGCATCGGCACGATCATCGGCGCGGTGGTCGGCGCCTTTCTCATTGGCGTGATGAACAATGGCATGTCAATCCTTGGGATTGGTATTGATTGGCAACAAGCCATTAAAGGCTTTGTCCTGTTGATGGCCGTCTTCTTTGATGTTTACAACAAGAACAAGAGCTAACCGAATCAGCATCTTCTTGCCTCAAAACGGCCTGGGAAAGCAAGCTTCCCAGGCCGTTTACATTCACCCGCCTCCACGCGCGGCAGTCATCAAGAGTTTCGGCAGCAATTCAGAAGGGTAAAACCCCATCCAAAGAGTGGCCGGCGCGCTGCCCAAAAACGCCGCCTCTCAACAGCACGGCGTTAGCCGCATCTGACAGGTGTAAACCGATTGCCTTTTTTGTACAACGCACGCGAAAAAGCTAGACGCTGTAATATTTGCTGCGCATCCTCGTATAATAAAGTGACATGATCACACGTTCAAACATCATCCAAGATCTAACAACCATCACCCAGCCGGTGGATTGGGATACGGTTTTCGCGGAGTTGCTCCCCAAAGTCTACTGCTACTTCTGCTATCGCGTGGGCGAAGGGCCGCTGGCCGAGGATTTGACGGCGGCAACCTTCGAGAAGGCCTGGGCGAAACGGACGCGCTATCGCCGAGACTTGAGCAGTTTTGCCACCTGGGTTTTCACCATCGCCCGCAACACAGCAACCGACCATTTCCGCACCGCGCGCGCCGCTCTCCCGTTGGTGGAGGTAGAACGGTGGCCCGAAAAGGGTGCGTCGCCGGAAGCCGTCGTGGAGCAGCGCGAGAGATTCGCGCTGCTGGCGCGCTGCATCGGCCAATTGCCGGAGCGCGAGCAGGAGATTTTGTCGCTCAAATATGGCGCGGGGTTGAACCATGGCGAAATTGCCGGGATGACCGGACTAACCGCATCCCACGTGGGGGTGATTCTGCACCGCGCCGTGCAACAATTGCGCGTGAAACTGGAGGAAGAAGATGAACGATGAGTTTTTGACCCACTATCAGCCAGATGTGTGTCCGGCGTTTGAGAAGGCGCTGCGCAATAAATTACACGCGGGGGACGCGCAACGGCGACGCCGCCGACAGGCCGCCATCGCGGTCATTATTGTCATGGCGCTGCTCGGGGCGACGCTGGGCTTGCCGCCCGTCCGCGCGCAGGTGCAGGGATGGCTCCGCGAAATCGGCGGGATCGCGTTCGTGGAAACCGCTGACCCGCCAGCGGATTGGGATACGATAATCGCCGCCTTCACCGAAGATGGCGCCGCGCCGCCGGAACCGGGGCCAGCCTTGGTCGTCAGCTTGTCCGAAGCGTTGACCCGTCACCCGGAATTGGCCGATTTCTTGCCGACCTGGATACCGGAAGGCTTTGTCAACCATGATCGCGTTCCCATAAACCCTGATCAGTACATCGTGCTTACCTGGCTTCCAGCGGATGCCGATCCAATGAGCGACGCCCCCACGCCCTGGATTACCTTGCGCATCGGCCACCCCTTCGCTCTTCCCGTGGTGACGCAGCCAGATGCCGTGCAGGAAGTCTTCGTGGACGGCGTCCCGGCGGCTCTGTGGGAACAGGTCTTTATTGAGGATCGCCAGCGCGATCCCGACGGGCGCATTTATTCCCTGGAATGGTTGCAGAATGGCCTGCAATATGGTATAAGTTGGCGTGAACCCGGCTTGACGTGGGAAGACATCCGTCGGTTTGCGGCGTCCATTCCAGATGTGAACAATCTACCCACACAAAAATAGGGAGGCCCATGAAACGAAATTTCTCCACAATCTGTCTGATGCTTCTTTGCTGTTTGTCCATCATCACGCCCGGCTGTCGCGTGGAGACGCCGCCCCCGCCGCCCGAACCGGTCACACTGCGCGTGGCCGCGCCCTATGGTGTGGGACGCGCCGCCGCCTACTTCGCGCCGCTCGTCAGCCGCTTCAACGAGCGCTATCCCCACATCACCGTGGAAATCACCTCGCCCGCGCCCGAATATCCCGAAAAGGATTGCGCCTACAATCCTGAAAACTGCGTGTCCTACCAAAACGTGGACGTCTTCTCTTTTTACGCCTTCCAGGGCTATGACCTGTGGCAGCGCGGCCTCTTGCTCGACCTCAACGACTTCGATGCCAAAGCTGTTCAGCACGACCCGCAGGATTTCCTGCCCGGCGTGTTGGAGGCGTTCACCGTCGAGGGGCGGCAAATCGGCATCCCAGTGGGACTGCATTTCACGGCGCTCTACTACAACCTGGACTTGTTCGACCACGCCCGCGTCCCTTACCCTACGCCGGAGTGGACGTGGGCCGAGTTCCTCGCCGCCGCCCAGGCGCTCACCGACCGCGAGAACGGCGTCTTCGGGGTCGCGCCGGGCAACTGGTATCTGTGGGTGCAGGCCAACGGCGGCGCTTCCTTCGATTACACCGCGTCCCCGCCCCGGCCCACGCTCAACGATCCGCGTCTGATCGAGGCATTGGAATGGTACACCGCCCTCCGCGACGTGCATCACGTCATGCCCACCGACGCCGAGGTACAAGAGCATCTCATGCGCAGCAGCGACCTCCACGCCGTCATCGAATGGGGCGCTCACAACGGCCAGATCGCGTTGTGGCCGGAGATGGTGATGGGCGCGGGTGTCCGGCGTTCCCAACGCCCCTTGTGGCCGGAGCGGACGGCGCTGGCGCTGCTGCCGAGCAACGGCGAGCGCATCACCCGCGTCACGCTGTACGGGCAGGGCGTCTCTGCGACCACGACGCACCCCGAAGCCGCCTGGCAATGGGTCACGTTCCTGGCGCAGCAGCCCCCTCTGTCGGACACGTTCCTGATGCCGGTGCGCCGCTCCGTGCTGACGGCGCAGGCGTACATTGAAGCGCAGGGGCAGGATACGGTGGATGCGGTGCTGGCGGCGCTGACGGGCGCTACAGACTTCGGCCTCTGCGGCGCGTATTGCGAGGCGACGCCGGAGATGATCGAAGCCTCCAGGTCGTTCATGGGCGCGGTGCAGGCCGTGCTCAGCGGCGAGCGCAGCGCGGCGGACGCGCTCAACGCGGCGCAGCAGCAAGTGGAATAGCGAGTGGGAGACAGATTTCCCCCCTTGTGATTGATGCAATCGGACGTATCATACCGACAGAAAGGAATTGGGGATTAGGGATTGGGGATTAAGGATTGGGCTGTCCCAATCCCTAATCCCCAATCCCCAATCACTATTTTCAGAGGGGGACAACACAAACTATGAACGACTTCATCATCCGCGAAATTGACATGCCTGCCGACGCCGAGCGGCTGGCGGTGATGTGGCAGGCCAGCGACGATCAGTGGCCCGGCACGATGAGCCGAGGCATCCCCATCACGCCGCAATGGGTGATGGACATGCACACCGAGCAGAAAATGCTCGCCATCTACGTGACCGAGACCACCGACCACAGCCGGATCGTCGGCTACTGCTCTCTTTGCGAGCGTCCGGCGGAAAAGAATACCGGCTACCTGGCTACCCTTAACGTCCAGCCGGACCATCAGGGATTGGGCATCGGCCGCCGTCTGGTGCAGCGCTGCGTGGATCGCTGCACCGAGTTGGGTTTTCACCTGCTCGCCATCAATACCTGGTCCGCCAACCTCAAATCGGTGCCCACCTACAAAAAGTGCGGCTATTTCTGGGTGCCGGATACGAGCGTCTACCTGCTCAACTTCATCCCGCCGATCCGCCAACTGGCTTGTGCGCAGGCGTACTTTGCCCGCCACGACTGGTACGCCGCGTTCAAGCGCGAAATCACGCAGGCCGAGGACGACGAGCGCTGGGAGGGGATGAAGGTCTTCACCTACCACTGGGAAGAGGACGGCGAAGCGTTGACGGTGTGGGCCGACCGGGAGGCGCAGCGCCTCACCGCCGTCGAGACGGACGCCTTCTTCGCCGCCGCCATCGCCGACGACATCGAACCGGCGCAGGGGATGACGACCACGTTACGCTGGCGCGTGACCAACAAACAGGCGCGCCCGATCTCCGTCAGCCTCATTGCGACCGGCAACGAGCACCTCAAAATCGAAAAGCGCGCCACGTTGACGCTGGAACCCGGCGCGACACAGGAAATCACCGCAGAGGTGGAGATTCCCGCCGATGCGCCGGACCTCAAGCCGAACCAGCCCGTGCCGAGTGTGCGCACGCTCTTCATCATTGAGGGCGAAGTCCTGGAGCTGGGCACGGGGATGCGGCCACACAAGCCTATCGAGATCAGCCTGGCGCCGGAGCACGTCACGCTGCTGCCCGGCGTCGCCAAAACGGTGCAGCTTCAACTGCACAGCCGCCTCAAGCGCGACGTGGCCGCCACTGTGACCCTGACCCCTGCGCCCGGCCTGTCCGCCGATTGGACCGAACGCGCCGTCGCGCTTTCTGCGCAGGGCTACGCCGGCCTTCCCGTGACGCTACGGGCGGATGCAGGCGGCGTCTGCCCGCTGCTGGCGACGGCGGCCTTCGAGGGGAGCGCTACCCGAACAGAGCGGCTGCCCATCTTCAGCCTGCCGTCCGGCGGTGTGCTGGCCGACCAGGGCGTCAAAGCAACGCGGCTGGAAAACGAATGGATGCGCCTGATTCTCGTTCCCAAAGCCGGGATGATGAGCCTCATCGCGGTGCAAACCGGCGTCGGATTGGGTGGTTTCCGTGAGGTCGTCGGCCCGCCGTTCTGGCCCTCGGAACTGGATGAGAAGGACTTCGCTATCGCGCTGCGCCGGGAGGATGGGCGCGCCGTCGCCGTCCTCACCGCCACGCTGGACGATCACTCCAGCCTTGTCGTGGAACGCACTGTCACCCTGGGCGGTGGCCCGCTCGTCGAAATCGCCCACGCGCTGGGCAACACCGGCGCGACGCCCCACACCGTGCAACTGGCGACCCGCACCTTCATCTGGCAAGGAGACCGGAGTACGCTGACCCTGCCGTTGCAAGGCGGCATGGTCGAAAGTCGTTACAGTGAAATGCCCGAAGGCGTTGAGGACATCCCCAACAAGCCGGAGGCGTTTGCCGAACGGTGGGCGGCGATTGCGTCAGAATACGGGCTGCTGGGCATCCTTTGGGACGAGTCGTGCGCCGAAAACGAGGTGGCGTGGAGCGTCATGCTGACCAGCCGCCCGTTGACCTGCGCCCCGCAGCAGTGGACGCCCGCCGGGCGGCTGCATCTGTACATCGGCCCTGGCGACTGGCGCACCGTGCGCGCTCACGCCCACCGCCTGACCGGCCAGGACGCCCTCCCCGAACCGATACCTCCTGCAACGCGCAAAGTCTACGACGCGCGACTGGAGCCGGCCCCGCTCCTCGCCCTGGATGACGTCGTGACGGCCGACTTTGTCGTGGACAACCTGCGCGGCAAGGCGCTGACGGGCCAGGCGACGCTTACGCTGCCCGCCGGACTCAGCGCCGACCGCAGCGCCTTCCCGTTGGAAGCCGTGGCCCTCACGCAGTCCTTCCGCACTCCGGTCACGTTGAGCCTGCCGCCGGACGCCGCCGCCTACGAGGGCGATGCCTTCCTTGAAACGCGCCTTTTCGACGCGCACAACCCCGTCCCCATCCTCCGCCTGGGGAACCGCGCCGCGGTCGCCGTGACCGAGCGCGATGGCGCGTTCACCGTGGATAACGGGCGGACGCGCTTCGGCGTCGCGCCGGGCTTCAGCGCGGCATTGTTCCAATGGGAAGAGGACGGCGTCAACCATGCCCTGTCGCCCTATCCCAACCGGAGCATGTTCGACTGGATGAATCCCTGGTATGGGGGCATCATGCCCATCGCCATGCCGACGGACGACCACAGCTTCCCCGGCAAACTGCACACCGAGACTTTCACCGGCGCGCTCATAGACTCGCCCGACGCGCGCGGCATCCCCTGGCGCGGCGTCCGTGTGAGCAGCGCCCTGCAACGGGAGCAACTGCGCGGGTTGGTCGCCGAGGTGGACTATCTGACGGTGGGGAACAGCAACGTCCTCAAGGTCGTCTGCCGCGCGCGCAATCTTACCACGGCCCGGCGCACCCTTTTCTTTGGCCTGCTCTCCTTCTGGCAGCCGGACGGGACGAGCGACCACAATGTGATACGCAGCGAGGGATTGGAACGCAAGCCCAATCCGTGGATCAGTTGGGCCGAAACCCAGCATTGGTCCGCCGTGATCAACGGGCAGACCGGGCGCACCCTTATCCAGGTCAGCCCGTACCCCAACACCGGTCAGATTGACTGGGGCGCCGGCGGTCACATAAACGCCTTCAACACCCTGGAAACACCGCCGGAAGGTACGCTGGAGCGCGAGTTCTACTTCGTCCTCTGCCCCACCTGGGATGAGGCGCAGCGGTATATGGTGCTGCAAACCTATCGGTAAAAGAGAGGGATTTTTCGTTGCCGCGCTGCGCGCGGCAACGAAAAATCGCCTTTTCAATCGCGGATTTAGCCATACCTAACGAGCAAAAGTCAGAGTGCTTCTATGAAGCGAAAAGCCTGGACATTTTTTATGATTCTCATTTGCCTCTTGTTATCCTTGCCCCTTCTATAGGTGAAGTAAAAAATGCACTGCTTACAATATTTAATACTGTGTCTGGTAGTATTGGCCAGTTGCACTCGACCACAATCACCACTTGAGACTGATGTCATTGTTCTGAATGTTACACGTCGCGGATTATGGAGTTTACCGAATGATACATATGTGGTTACGACGGACGGCAGCGGCCCATTGTCTCAAACTGTGCCATCAGGTGTGACGGGAAGTTCAGATTGGTCACTAGATGGTCAATGGATTGCGTTTGTTGCTGAGGAGGGATCCGCCATTTACATTGTACGACGCGATGGAAGCCAACGCACACAAGTCACACACCATACTGCACTTTATGGGGATGTGGTTTGGTCACCTGCCGGCACACATTTGGCTTACTACAAGCGGGGCGAAGAGACAGAGAGAGGAATTTACGTACAGGATGTGACTTGCATTATAGATACAGAAACAATGTGTGATTCTTCTCCTGTTCTATTTGCAGTCGGTGGAGAGACTCCTGATTGGTCTCCTGATGGTCAATATATTGTTTATGCTCATTCCCCTTGGTCGGGTGAGGTCATAAAGAAAATTCGTATAGGTTCTGTGGCCGATCCGGAAGAAGTCGTGGAATTGCTTCCAGAGCGTCGCTGCGCTAACCCTCAGTGGTCGCCAGTCGGTGACAAAATTGCTTTGAGTTGTGAGATTGAGTCTGAGGATAAAGGACGCAATCAATCTGCAGTTTATACAGTCAATGCGGATGGTTCAGAACTAACCCAACTTACTGCGCCAGAATCCATTCGCACAATATATCTGCGTCCTCGTTGGTCGCCTGATGGCGATCAACTGGCCTTCAATTCTGCGCGGGATGACGACTTGGGGCAAAACATTTGCAGTCTGGGGTGCTCGGATGAGATTCTCACCACAGCCTTGTATGTGATGAATGCTGATGGGACCAATATTGTACGGTTGAGCCTGCGTAATGACGAGTCTATAGATGCGTATATATGGGTTCCTTAGAACGGATGCGTAAGTCTTTGGAAGTGAGTCTACGCGACGCCTAGCACCGCCTGACGACCATCAACGGGATAATCACCAGCTTCACGTATGACAATGACGGCGTATCCCGCGTGAAAATGACAGAGTTCTCGTGATCTGCTTGAGCGCCATGCAAGCCATCCTCAGCAGCGAACATAGCGCGGTGGACATGATCTATGCGGTGTAGTAGAAAGTGGAGTAAATACGAATGGAAAGACTGCACACAATTTACACAGAACACCATCACCATCACGCCACCGACGCCGTGACGCTCAACGGCGAGCCTCTCCTCTGCAAGGAAGTCCCCGCCCGCGCGGAAGTTGTCCTGGCAGCCATCCGCGCCGCCGACCTCGGGCCGGTCGTCCCGCCAACGGATCACGGCTTCCCGCCGCTGCTGGCCGTGCATACGGTGGATTACGTCGAGTTTTTGTGGACGGCCACCATGCGCCACGAGGCATACTACGGGAAGCCCGGGCCGGTGATGGCCGGGCGGGATGCGGTGACGAACAAACGCGCCGCGCAGCGTCCACCGGAGACCGATTTCCCGGCGCTGCGGGATTATTACACCTTCGATTACGAGGAAACCATCCTGGCGGGGACGTGGGATGCCGCGTATTGGGCGGCGCAGTGCGCGTTAACTGCGGCGGATTGCGTGTTGCAGGGTCAACCGGC
>Ga0116144_10001863_pt1 | contig 23986 bp, 26 predicted proteins | sample AD_UKC035_MetaG_FD_89746 | JGI IMG/M metagenome (GOLD analysis project Ga0116144, IMG submission 89746) | Active sludge microbial communities of municipal wastewater-treating anaerobic digesters from USA - AD_UKC035_MetaG | ecosystem: Engineered > Bioreactor > Anaerobic > Digestate | place: USA...
CTGAGAGCGCGCACTACCGAGAATACCTCTAAGGTACTGTCTGATGGCGATCTTTTCAAAATCTTGCTGCAAGGCTCAGTTCACTCCTGTAAGACGCTTTTAATTTGAAAAGAAGACGCGTTCTTTTCAAAAAACTGCTGGATCTCTGCATCCGAGTGCCCTTTGTCTTTCGCTTTCTTCTCAAAGTCCGATATTTTATTTAAGACCGAGAGGTTTTTCCATGTGTCCACGATTGCGACAGCGTGCGCAATTTTTTCTTGCATGGTGAAGGGAAAGTCATCCTCATCCGCAGCTGGGTGCGCTGCTTCTTTGACCTCGGGAGGGCCTTTTCTTACCAACTCCGCTAATTTGAAGATATCATCTTCATTGGCTGAAGACGCTTCTTTTACCACCCCTGAGGAACGTCCGACGATAAGATGATCCGCTTCTTCGAGCAGTCTTGATAGGTCTTTTGCCATGATGTCTCCTAGAAAGGGGGCGAGATTACCCGCCCCCTAAAAAGATTAAGCTTCTTTCTTCTTGCGGGTCGCCAAGTATCCCATAGCGCCGAGTCCAGCGGCATGAGGCGCCAGCTTACCTACGCCTTTTGCAGCTTCCATGGCTCGCTCTTTTTTACCAAGAGGAGACATAACTAAAGATCCAAGAGTGCCTGGTTTTGCTGCCTCACCGCTAGCGGCGCGGCGGAAGTGCTCACCGATTCCCTTGTGGTAATCTGCAACCGGCTTGGAAGCCTTTGTAGCCTTTTCTTTAGCCTTTGCTCCGTATTCCTTAGCTTTTCCACCCACTGCTTTAGCTTTCTCTGCCGCAGCAGATAAGGCTGAGCGGAATTTACCCAAGGCAGCGCTCGCAGCAGCAGCAGCCACTTTTTCTTCCATCATGGGGTAGAAATAAGTCATAGGGTCACCATAACGTTCCTGCCCCAAGGATGCGAGCTTGTCGATGAAGCCTTCAGCTACGATGTTGCCGTTGTCGCGTGCGGCAGCGGTTTTCTCTTCGTCCTTTTCTTCTTCGTCCTCTTTTTCTTTTTCAGCGGCGTCAGCTGCTGCTTTTTCCATCGCATCAGCTGCTTGCTCGGCCAATGTCTGGCCAGCTCCGTACAGGTCTCCGGCAAACTTTACTTGCTCGGCTGCAACTTTATCGAGGTCGCCAAAATCGGTCGCGAGCAGCTGGCGTTGTGCTGGGGTCAAATCTTTTAAGTTCATGACATCTCCTTGATGTTTTTTTTAAAATGTTCTCGATCTCTTCCCGTTCCTCTGACTACGTGACTCTTAGCCGTTCATTTGAGCTAAAAGAAGTTGCTTTTGGAAAGCCAAAGCAGCTGCTGTTTTTTGCTCATAGTGGCCAACAGTTCGCTTGTCGTTGGTAGCCTTCACTTCGTCAGTGATGGTCGGGTCGGTGTTGATAGCCTGCGCTGCATCGGCTGGCTTATTGTTCGGCAGGTGGTTTACTGCCTGAGAATCGCCGTGTGGGTTGCCTGTCAGGGCTTCCATGGCGAGTTTCTCAACAAAGCTGTCAACAGCAGAAGAGAACATATCGTAGGTAGCTGCGCCGAAAGCTTCTTCCTCAGCTGCTAGCTTTTCAGAAGCGGTTTTTTCATGGGAGCCTACAGGGCTATCTGGGAAAAGAAGGCTGTGGAGACCGCCCTGGTAAGAGGCTTTTTTCTCTCCTTTGTCTTCCTCTTCTTCCTCTTCTTCCTCTTCTTCTTTGTCTTCCGCAGCGGTCTTTTCAGAGCCTATGTCGCCCAAAAGACCCAGAGACAGCGCCAGCTGATCCATGTCATTCAGATCCGCGGACTGCGCGCTTGCAGTCTTGGTGGTTGCTCCGAACTCGCCTTCTTCAAACAATTCTTGTAACGTTGGCATGATGTACTCTCCTAAATGGTGTGAAACGTTAAACCTGCTGCTTACCCTTTTGTTTTCTTCTCTCAAGAAATTTTGAACCGGCGTCCAAAACTGCCTGATCGAACAAACCACTGACGACTTTCCCAGGAATATTACCGCCGCCCATGGCTAGTGGCCAGATCAGGGCGTTTGATAAATACTCTTGGGCCGACGCTGTCTTGAAGTTCGAGCTTGCTCCTAGAGATTTTAAAGCATTGACCCCTTTGCCGAAATATGTTTCCGCAATGGGTGCCATTTTTTTAATAACTCCGTGAGTACCTCTTCCTTTCGCTGACAGCATTGCATCCGCAACAAGGGCGCCGCTAACGACGTCAGGGTAGCGCCGAATGAATGACTTCACTCGACTCTCTTCGTCGTAGGGGTTTAGCTCTCTGTGCTTTTGCAGTACACCTGATGCCATGTAGGCAAGCGGTATGCCTAAAAGAAGCCGCTTAGCAGCTGGCCCCATAGAGGCCACCTTGACGTACGGCTTTTGTTTCATGGCTTCGATACGTGAAAAGACGTCGTTGGCGTCTGGATTCACGTAAGTATGGTTAAGGTAATTACCCTTAGCTCCTGGTTTTACAAGGGGGTTGAACGTTGCCATAAGCCCAAGCCCGAGTGCAGCGGCAAGCGCCGGATCTGTCGCAAGAATCTTATCGATACCCTTTAGAGATTCTTTTGGGGCATGTTTTGCAAAGGCAGTGTACAGGCCGGCGGCTATGGCAAGCATCGGAATAATGCCGATTGGCTTTCTTTTGTCGTCCTTACCTTGGTCAGCTGCGACTTTTATAAGCTTAACCGGAGTTTCTTCAAAAGAAGCTCTCTTTTCAAGAATGATGGTGATCCTCTTGCCAAGGAGCGGGGCAATATAACTTCTGTCTTCCATAAACGGAGACATCATTTTAGAGATAAATGGGTTAAACGCTCGATGGCTTACGCCAAGCTCTTGCACCTGCTCGTCGGTGGGTGATTCTACTGACATCGGATCGAAAGCAACATTCTCCCGGTCGAGTTGATCTGCGTAGTCAGCCCGCCCCTGGCGGACCAGATATATTCTTTGGAACTCTTGGGGTTTTGGGAGGATACCGAGCATAGCAAGGGTGGACATTACTTCTGACAGTGGGTGCCTGGCCAGGTTGTTCAGCACTTCTTTTGGAAGAGGCCTCTCGTGTGCTTTTACTTCCGTGATCGCAGCCGCAAGGTCTTTCACCGTCGACATACTGACAGGAGCGACACCCTCCCCGGCGGGGATTTCTTTCTCAATTGTCGCTTCTTTGTCTTCTGCCATTTTTTCAGCAAGCCACGCGGACCCTGGGAAGTGCGTCACTTTTGAAGCAACCTTCAGGTGTGACTTCGCGATACGGTCTGCACCGATAAACACATAGCTGATATCAAAGAATTTAGGCATGGTGTTGATGGCGTAGGCCACCCGACCGAGCGGTGGGTAGATCCGCCCGATATAATACTTGAGGTGCTCACAGTACTCTTTTCGGGTAGGGGCTTTGTTACCGCATAGGTTGCAGATATCGTACGGGACCTTACATCCCATTGACCAGTCTACGCTTTCTCCTGCTTCGATCCTTTGTGCGATGTCCGGAGCCTTTTTTACGTCCAGAACAACGATGAGTTCCACACGCCGGTACTTCGGGTTATATACCGACAGCGCCACGTCACCAAAAGAAGCTAGTGGGTCTTTATTAACGTGATGCTTGAATATTTTAGCCACGGACTCGAACGTTTTATAGCCGTAATCAGCGCCCTCGTGCGCTAGTGCTTGCTCAGGGAAGTAATCTCCGTTCGCGTTACAGTTATGGACCGCGAAACTATTAGCGCAGTAAGAGTTATCTTCATCTACTTCTAAATTAAAAACGCTACCCTCGTAGTCTTTAGTAGCTACTGAGGATATGGGGACTAAGATGTACCCACGAGGTACATCAACGTATGAAGGACGGCCGGACCGGACCGATGGCGCTACTTTATCGAAGGATGGAACGTTTAGCTCTAGCGATAATGCCCGCTCATACTCATTCTCATAGATCGTGTTTCCCGCACTAAATTTAGACGTGTGGTGCTGTTTACACTTAAAAAAACTTGCACTGTACCCCAGCCTAGCCGCCAACTTGCACAGGTCTAGAGAAAGTTTTTTGGAAGTTGTGCTACTTCTTAAAGAGCCGTGATACCTACCCCGTCCTTTAGTCTGGCACCCATCCCCGTCAAGGTATGCAGAGAGAAACTCTAATTGCCACTGTTTCGGCATAGCCAGTACATCCGTAGAGAGCCTTTTTGTTTTGGACCCTGTTCCAAGATGCTGCGCGCAAGCAGAAGCCAGGTCTGTCCAGTGCGTTTCTACCCGAATACAGGATTTATCTCCGTAGTCTTCTACGATTTTTACGCTGTGGCCAGCGTCCTCGCAAATGCTCTTTATCTTTTGCGCTACGTCACCCTCATCCCCACCAAGAGTCCAAATGATTTTATTGAGAGGTTGCCCGGGCTTTCCGTAATTTTTTACAAGAGTGCCCTCGGCAAGATACCATCCCATTAAGTAATCCCACCCTGGCTGAGATAACTCTTTATTCGTTAGAGTTTCTTGAGGAAACGGTACACAGACGTAATCTCCAATTGACCAGTCTTTCGCGGGGCGAAACCCGTATTCTAGCTTGGAGATGAACTCTTGGTAGCTTTCCCTTTGTTTATAGTATTTCTTTCTAGCGTTGTTTAAATCTTCCCCTGTTACACCAAAAATGGGGTGTTCCTCTGTGCATTCAAGATCAGTACCCCACGACCTAAAACCAAAACTATAAATAGTGCCGTTGTAATACCTACCCATTGGCTGTAAAACGCGCCTGGGCCTATTTCTATGAGTCCAGACTAAATCCCCGTGTTCGATCTGCTCGATTGGTTTCTCAGACCCGTCTGACATTAAAATCGGGGTCCCCTCAAGAAAACACCCCCAGATTTCGCCCGCACCAAGAGCTGTAAGAAGTATCTGGATTTTACCAGGCACCGGCTTAGCGTTACGGATATAGTCTGCGATCGTGGGGTGGTACTCATAGGCAGTCTTCTCCAAGTGTGTTTTTTCCGTGTCGATCACGTAATTAAACACGCCTTGGTCTGTCTTGCCTGGAAATATTAAAAGCTTATCCACGTAGGAGATCTCTCAATTATTATGTTCAACGTTCGGTTGCTAGCCCAAGGTCCTGAGACACCATCATATCGACTTCTTTGCCAAGAGGCCTGCTGAGCGAGGATACAGATGATTTTAGTGCCTCGCCTAGCCCAAGGGCGTGCGATCCGGTGGAGAGCCCTGTGAAAAACGGAGACACGCCAGAAGACCGGCCGCGGTAGTTTTTCTCTACCTCGCTCATGCTCTTAATGTCTTCGATTTGGACGCCACCGGCATCGTCGTAATTCACTAATTTCTGCATAAACGATCTAGCAGCGTTTGGCTGAAGCGCTATGTGTGGTGAGAAATGAGCTAAGACTTGAAATGCTTGACGGGCTTTTTCTTTTTGGGTGACGAAACTTTCTTTATCAGGATCACCGAGAGAAATGGCTTTTTGGAAGGAGTCCTCTAGTTTCTTCTCCATCTCCTTTTTATTTAGCATTGCTGCTGCTGCGTTCACCGCCCCAGCCCCGACTCCGAGAATTGCCGGAATTGCCGCAAGAACTGCTGCATTCTCCATGACCCTTTTAATCGTTTGTGCCTTTAAGCCACCACGGGGTGGGGTGACCCTTTGTGCTTCTTTACACATCGCGACAACCGCGGCCATGGTTTCGCCGGCTCTTTTTTCCGAGATGTTTTTTATTTTTCCAGTAAGCTCTCTCTGCGCCCCTAAGTTTGGCGTATACGTCGCCTGGATGAGTGCAAGATTTTGTACGTCTTGCGACGTAAACCCACTGTGTATTTTTTCCTTGAGGACGCGGACAGCTAGCTCTGGGTTTCTTGCCACAGTAGGCGCTATCCGCACCAGCTCGTTAAACCGAGCGGTCGCTTTCTCTTTATGCGGAGCAAGCTCAGGGTGCGTCGCCAGTAAAGCAGCCATTACGGTGACATCCTCTGTTATGCCTTTATTCTCGGCTCTCCGCTTCATGAGGTTATTCAAGGACTTTACGCCAAAGATACCGCCAGCCGCCCCCAGCGTCTGCAGAATAGTTTTGTGCTGCGCAGCAAACTCACGAAGAGTCGTAGGCGCTGCTGGAGGTATCCCATGAGGTAGTGCAGCCGCATGCTTAAGCATCTCGCTACAGTCTTTATATATCGCATCGCGCGCCTCTGGGCGGACGGTACCTTCTTTAACGAGCGCTTCAAGCCACATAAATTTCATGGGGTTTCCTCTAGCCTACGGAGGGTGGTCTAAATGGGTTAGCCCGGTTAGCCTGGGTAACATTTGAGAAGCGTTTCGCCCCTTGCGCGTATTCCATACCGGTCATAGCAGCACCGGCTGCGGCTAATGGTCTTTTTACCAAAAATTTCCCAGCCTTCATGGCCAGTCCGCCAGCAGCTCTCACCGCAGGCACAAGAAACGCTTCCTTCCGGATAGCGTTATCTTGTTCTGCGACGATGTCAAATATTGTTTTTCTCACAGGGCCCGGATCCTTTGTTTAACCATCTCAACCTGGTCATGGATCAGGCTATAGCGGTAGCTGCAGTCGCGGACCTCCTGAGCGCAATCCCGGAACGTTTTGAGCGTGATGTAGAGCGGATGGTTTCCGTTTACAACCCGTGCATTGATCCAGGGACTGATGAGCTCATCTGGGGCCTTAACGTCGGCTTCTTTGCTCATGAAGTACTCGATGGTCTCCTCTGCGTTTTGGGGCAGGAGAAGTCCTTCTTGCTTCAGAACATGCGCGAGCTTGGCAAGGCTTGGGCGGGCAAACCGCATACCGGCACACTTAACAAAGTGGTCGATAGACCCCAGAACCTGGAGCCGCTCCGTCGGGCAGGACGCTGTGGACAGTACCATCTGACGGGCTTTTTTGATGAAGCTGCGCTCAGCATCCGCGTAAGCCGACTTCAAGATGAACAGCCGGTCTTCCGTTTTCTGCTTCAGAAGTGCGACTTTTTCATACGAGTCTTTAAGCTCACGTCGGACCGACGCGGTCTTGTCCATGACCTCGGGTTTGATACCGAACATGCTGTGCTCGTCTGGGCCTTGGGGCTTGAAGATGGGATCCAGCACCTTTGCTGCGATCTTTACTCCGTCGCCCGAAGCCTGAAGTTTGCCGATGACCTCCTTCGCGTTAGCGTGGGGGAAGTCAGCGGCGAAGTACTTTTCCTTCATGCTGGCGTGCTTTTGGGTGTGTATCATTTTGTTAGCCTCGGCGGCGACCATTTCGATCTGCGGGGGAGTTAACTCCTCCACCTGCGCGATCTTGCAAAGTGCCTGCGTTGGCGGAGTACCGCTTAGTAGGTACTCGTTTGCAATAGTGCCCGCCCATTCTCGAACTGTCTCCAGTGAGAGTTTTGTCTCTTGAAAAGAGCGAGTATCAAAAAACATAGGGTTAGCCCCCAATTAAATAGAATAATCCATTTGTCAAGTATAGCTTGTGAACGGTTAAGAGTCCAAATATTTTATTGTTTTTTATGAAGACTGGCGACATTTATTTCTTCGCCATGTTCACGCATAAACTTGAGCAAGAATTTAAGAAAGTGGGGCTACTGAAGGGGAAGAACAAAGAGGTAGAAGCAAATGCCCCCACCTCCATGATTCTCCATAACACGCTCTCTTGCAACCCCATCCCTAGCGGTTGTCAAGAAAAAGTTCAACGGACCGGTGTAACCGCCCCGGTTACTTGAAGTTTTTAACTGTTGCCTTCGCGGCGGCCCCAACGATCTTACTTCCGACTGCCTCGCCGATACTCTGGGCCACTGACCGAACCGCTGCCACAAGAGTGGTGCAGATAATCTGCTCAACCGTCGTAACAACCTCAGACGGCTTATCCGTCATGGACGAAATCCCAGCCTCGATGTTTTTTCTAAGGACAGGGTTAAAGACCGCGTAGTTGCCCTTTGGAAATGAGAGTACCTTGGCATGCTGGTTTTCCATATCAGACTCCTCCATAAAAGTTTTATTTAAGGAGAGCCTACGGAGGAGTTTCTTTATTGTCAAGCATCTTAAAGAACTGTCAAAAATAATAATTCATGGGTATAAGTATTTTGTAGGCAAATTTAATAATACGGAGAAGAACATATGGACGTAAGTGAACTGAGAGTAGGTGATTCCATAAATCGCCTGCCCCTGTTAATTGAAAAAAGCTCTATTGCAATGACAAAAAAGAACACCCCATACCTCAGAGCCACCTTTAGAGATAAAACCGGGTCCATCGACGGAGTCTGGTGGAACTACTCCACAGATCTGGAAGAGGCCGTGCGGGAAGGAAACGTCATCGAAGTGACCGGAAAGATCGACTCATATAACGGAAACGCGCAGCTCGCCGTGGAAAACTTAACTGTGTCCACCAAAAAACCAGACGACTTCGCCAGGTGGACAGCGATGGACGTGGAAAAGATCTGGAATGACCTAGTTGATATTATTGGAGAAATGAAAGAGCCCCTGACAAAGTTCGTGGCCGAAGAGCTCCTTCTCAAGCAACAAACCATGATCGATGGCTTTAAGAAGGCGCCGGCAGCCAAGTCTGTCCACAATAACTGGTTCGGCGGACTTCTAGAACATGTGTGGTCCCTGTGTCAAATTGCCAAACCCGTTGTGGCTCACTACCAAAAGAACTATTTGGAAAAAATCAGCCTCGATAAGGTTCTTTTCGGACTGATCTTTCACGATGCCGGTAAAATCATCGAATACGACTATGGATCTCCTGCGTTCTCCTTTACGGGGGTTGGGACGCTCACAAACCACCTGGTCTTGGGGCCTGCATGGGTTTATGAGAAGGCCAACGTTTGGTGGAAGACGTCGGGGGCATCATCTATGGACCCTGAGAAGTTCAAGATAGAGAGGGCCCACCTGATGCACGTTTTGGCCGCGCACCATGGTCAGCTGGAGTGGGGAAGCCCCGTCAAGCCGTCCTCCATCGAAGCAATTATGGTTCACCACCTTGATAATCTCGACTCGAAAGTACTGCACGCGTATGACCTGGTGGCTGGGAAGCAGGGGCCGATAGCAGGGTTCAGCGCGGCATCCCGGTTTGAGCAAACATCGTTTTTAAATTACTCCATTTAATAGTGTCGCTGTCCGCCTCACATTCGGCCAGCACCTCAATTAGCAGAGGCAAGACCCAACTACGGGTCTTGTCTTTTTTTAGATATGACAGGTATGATGCAGGTGGAAAAACAACGGAGGAAACACATGGAAAATATCCTTGCTGGTAAAAAATTACCAAAGGGAACAACGCACGTCACATCAGTCACTGTGGACGGGATCGACATCACACCACAGAAACTGAACGCCATTCGACCATACAGCGCGATGACCCTCCAGATACCTCTCAACCTAAATCCTATCGCAGCAATGGTCCTTCAACTCCTCTTCTCTTGTTTTGAAAAACAAGGAACTGTCAGCGAAGGACTGATCGGGGATCTTATGTGGGGGTTTGCTCAGGTCGAGCCACCGATGCCTCCGGAGGCAACGTTTCGAGGACTCGTCGAGCTTTATCGAAAAGGATATATAAAGTTCCAGGCCCCTGATAACTCATTTGTCAGTCCAGAGTCCGACGCTATTGAGCGGGCATGGGTACGGTACCAGCCAAAGCTCTTGTCGATGGTCTACACGGACTACCAGTACGAGGTCAAAAATTAATGAACATCTTGCACCTGTCGGACTCGACCCTCTCTGGGTCGCCGATCCGCATTGTAGACCTTATCAATAAATACTCTGAGCACAAGGCAAGACACATCGTCTGGGATGAGAAAACGGGGTTTCGCACCTTCAAGACTGACCTCGTCGGCCCTAAGCTCGCTAGGGAGGAAATCCAGAGCCTCTTTGGGTGGGCCGACGTTATCCATTACCACAACCGCTGGAAGAGGCAGAAGATCTTCAGCACACACCACCTGGAGCCACCGGCTAAGCCGTCTGTAATACAGGTCCACAGCCCACGCGAGACTGAGGGTTTTTACGAAGAAGAGAAGTCCGGGGTGCCTATCGCCGTTATCGCGCAGTTTCATGTAAGGCAGTGGCCAACAGCAAGCTACATAGTTCCAAATGTCGTCGACATCTATGACAGCGTATATCAAAGAGAAGCTATAGCTGACAGAAAGATACCCGTGGTATCCTATGCGCCGAGTAACTGTAATTCCAAAGGGTGGGACGATAAGGGGTACGCTGTCGTGGCTCCGTTTTTGAAGAGGCTTCACCTTAACAACGTGGTTTACTATCAACTCATAAACCAAAAACCGCATGACGTCGCGATGTCGTTAAAAAGAGGGGCTGACATCGGTATCGACGAAGTGGTTACGGGGAGCTACCATCTGAGCTCGCTCGAATACCTTAGCCTGGGCGTTCCGTGCTTTGCCAGGATCGATGATCAGACAAAGAAAGTGCTACGGGACCTGACCGGCGCAGAGGACCTACCCTGGATAGAGGCAAATAAAGATAACTTCCAGTCAACTCTGCTAAAGATTGTAAGAGAAAAATCCTGGAAGCAGATTGGATACGCTAGTAGAGCCTGGATGGAAAAATTCTGGAGACCTGAATTTCTCGTGTCTCAGTATATTGAGATGTATGAGGACCTTTAGCTGAGGGGCATCTATGACATTTGTTGAAAAAATAAAAGAACTCCCCAAAGAAGTCCGCATGTACTGTGGGAAGATCGCCACAATGGTGGCTAGAATAACCGAGGCTACTCCGAACCAGGAGAGATGGACTTTTGAAACAATCATTCCAGACTCACTGTCAAAGCACCTTGATCACATTGACCTGTACCTCTCAATGAGTGACCTGTTCTCCTTCGATAAGCTAAGTATTGAGCACGAAGGGGGTGGAAGGCACTCCCTAAACTTAGAATGGTCCTCAAAGAAAATGGCCGACATTCCTGTTGAAAGACTCCTCGAGGCGTCATTATGAAGATTCTATTTCATGTCCCATTTCCGGATATCGGAGGCGCGGAGCTGCAGCTTAAATACCTGATACGTCACCTGCAGCCAGAAATAAAGTGTGTGGTGACCTATGAGTACGCCCAGGCGGAGAGCTTCGTCAAGTCTCTCAAGGTACCGTTCTACAGAGTATTTTCTCCACTAAACCTAGCGAAAGTAATAGACACACAGATCCGCCCTGACATCATCCATTTCTATCACTCCCACACAATGCACGCAGCGCTTAGCAAACTGCAAAGGCGCCCAAAGACTTACGAGGTTATCCACAATCGCTTACCATTTCCTGGTGACGGTATGGGGTACAGCAAGGCGTACACTGATGCAGTAGTGTGCGTGTCAGAAGACGCGCAATCCCTATTTGAGCAAAAGATGCCACATTTCGGGTCAATCGTTATCCCAAATGGGGTAGACGAGCAAAAATTCTTCCCGGCCCCAGACTTTGAAAAAACCCCAAGAACCAGACCTCTCGGAGGGTTCACGGGCCGCCTTGAAGCAGGGGACGGTAAGGGTATCCCAGATCTTATAGATGTGGTCTCAAAACTGAACGTGGACTTCCAGCTTGTTGGTAAGGACTACGGTGGGTACGAGAAATACCTAAAAGATAACAAAATAACAAATATCAAAGTTCTTCCATTTACCAATAACCCTGAAACCTACTACCACAACTGGGACTTCTTTGTGTCCGCAAGCCCCGCCGAGGGGTTTGGTCTATCTATCGCAGAGGCTATTACCTGCGGAACCCCTACGATTGTTAAACGGTGCGGTGGGGTGTGTAGCTATCTTGTTGACGGGGGCGACGCGATTCTTGTCGATACAAAAGAAGAAATGGCCGACGCGATACGTATGAAGTGGAGCCCCACAGGGAGGACTGATCTCAGCTCTAAAAAAATGGCAGCATCGTATAAGAGCCTTTACCGCGATCTACTCAGTAATCCTACGAGAGTTAACCCCGTGACATCAACTCCTCAGAGGGTTAAAGAGATTGCAGGCGACTCCTTAGCGGTAGCACCCAGCGACTGGTATGGCGTCCGCAGAGCGCTCGCTCCGCTGTCAGATGTTTACGTAGAACCTAAAGACGCCGTCAGCGTCCTAAGAAGAATGCGGCCAAAAATAGTAGTCTTTGGCTGCTACATGCCGTCCTGGGAGAAAGTTCTCTTAGAGGCGAGAAAGCTTGGCTGCACCACGGTGCTCACCTGGCACGCATCTTACATACTTAATGAGTTTGACCATATAAATAGGGAGTGGATGTTTCATGCTGTCAAGGCCGCTAAAAACGGGCTTTTTGATTTTGTAGCCACCCCCCATGAGGGCTTGGCCAAGACATGGACCCACTTCGGAGTGCAAACAGACTTCCTCCCAAATGTCGTGGAGCACCACCTAATTGAACAGCCAAAACTCCCTGGGTTCAATATAGGAATCTTTGGCAGCGGGCAGCCTTGGAAAAACATGGACTGCCAGATTATCGCGGCGAGCATGGCCGGAGCGAGCGTGCATATCCAAAGCATGCGGCACCCACAGTCTATCGAATCTCTTGGTGTAAAGGTTACAAGGCACCCACATGTGGGATCAGATGAAAATTACTATGGGCTCCTTGGTAGCATGAAGATCAACATGTGTGTGTCGCTGTCTGAGGTCTACTCCTACTTCGTAGCAGAAAGCATGATGGTCGGCACTCCCGTCCTCACTGGCAGTATCACACCTATCCTGAAAAGCGCCCCCGACGCCTTACAGGTCTGCAGAACCCCGTACTTTGAAGATCCTACGGAAATGATCCGCTCCCTAGAGACAATTCTTGATAACTACGACGAGATTAGGTCTCTCGGCATGGGCTATATGGCAGATCTTAACAACGATAATAAGAAGATTGTAAAAACCGTTCTTGATAAGTGGAGAAACCATGCCAACGTGTGATCCCGTCATCCTCACACCAGCAGCGGGTGTAATTCGTAGGCTTAACCCTAAGTCTGTTTTGGATATTGGTGTCGGTCTTGGTAAGTGGGGCTTACTCACGCGAGAGTACACAGACGTATGGCACCACCAGCGGTTTTACCAAAAGGAATGGCAGACTGTTCTGCATGGAATAGAGGTTCATGAAGAATACAAAAACCCCGTCTGGGATGTGTACAACCGAGTTTACCGCGGGAACGCACTCGATATCATTCACCAACTGTACCATTACTACGACCTGACAATTATGATCGACGTGCTAGAACATTTTAAAAAACAAGACGGGTTTGACTTAATTCATAGAATACTTTTAAGAAGCAAACACCTGCTTATTAGCTATTCAAACTGCGAGCAAAAAGACGTCAGAGACAACCCCTACGAGGATCACATCTCAAAGTGGTCTTCTGATGACTTCCCCCCGTCCTCCGAACGACTAGCCTACGGACAAAAAGGAGACTGGGGTCTCTTCCTTCTCTCCCAGTAGTTTTAACTAAAATTAGGTATAAGCATATTGAGAGAAAGTATCTTTCTATTTAGATCTGTTTACCCGGAGACGCTGTATAATGAGTGATACTGAAAAAAAATATACCTATATCAAAGATCCGCTGGATCTTCTTCCTATCATCCCAAAACTCATGGCCTGCCCCGTATGGGGTATAGACACCGAGACCACTGGGCTTGATTGTCACAAGGATAAAGTAACCCTTCTTCAAATCGGTAACATCGAGTCCCAGTACATTATCGACACCAGGAAGGTGAGCGTAGAGCCGCTCCGTCAATTCCTTGAATCTGAAAGCCATAAGAAGGTTGGCCATAACCTTAAGTTTGACTACAAGATGATCAAAGGTAGCTTCGGGATCGAGATGGAAAACATGAGGGATACCTTCCTTGCTGAAAAAATACTAAACGCAGGAAGAAAAGCATACGGGTACGCACTTGTTGACGTGCTCAAGGCCCACCTCAACATCGAGGTCGATAAGTCTCTACAAAAGTCCTTCATAGGCCATAAAGGGGACTATTCCGAAGACCAGCTAAGGTATGCAGCAAACGATGTTGCATACTTGGTTGAGCTCGTAAGAAAACAAAGCACACATATCCAACAAGACGGTCTGGGGTTCACGTTTCTTCTGGAATGCGGGGCACTTCCTTGTTTTGGGGATATGGAGTTTAAGGGGCTCCTTCTCGACAAGGACAAGTGGGGGGAGATCTTAAAGAAGAATACCGCACTTGCACTAGAATACCAAAAACAGATGGAGGAGATTATAAGGCCTATTTGGAAGACAGACCTCTTCGGAAACGTGGACATTAACTTTTCGTCCACGCCGCAGGTGGTAGAGGTCCTCCAGCGGATGAAAGTGACCATTCCAGAAAGAGACCCCAAGACCGGGGAGTTTGTAGACATGGTCGTCCAAAACTCTAGCGATAAGAGCCTCAAGAAAGCCAAGGATCATCCCTTCGTGGCTCTTCTAAAAAAGTACCGAAGCGCCATGAAGATGGTCGGGACGTATGGCCAAAACTTCATCGACGCTACCCATCCAGTGACTGGTAGAATTCACCCGGAGTTAAACCAGATCGGGACGGAAACAGGAAGACCAGCGTCAAACGATAGTAGTCCTATAAACCCCTTGAACATTCCAAGGTCAAAGGAGATGCGACAGAGTTTCATAGCGGAAGAAGACTGGCTCATTGAGACAGATGATTACTCCGGATGTGAGCTTAGAATCTGGGCTGAGATCTCTGGAGACCCCGGACTTAGAGAGCCACTTCTTAAGGGGGAAGATCTCCATTGTGCGGTTGCTACTAAGCTCTACCGCGTGTCCGTGACCAAGGATAACGAAAATGCTGCTCTTCGCACGCCCGCTAAAAACCTTAACTTCGGTATTGCTTATGGCATGGGTGCCTCAAAGCTTTACGATGACGTGAACGCTGTGGGCTTTCCCATGACGTTCGACGAGGCCAAGGAGCTTTATCGGAGGTACACCAAAGAAGAGTTTAAGGTTGGCGTGGACTTCCTGAGAGACGCAGGGAAGATGGCTCTAGAGAATGGCTACCTGGCAAATCTTAGCGGGCGACGAAGGTACTGGCTAAAGCCAGATCCCAATAACCGTGAGAGATTTCCCCAAGGAAAGGACGATGGCTTGTATCGTGGCATATGTGCATCTATCGAGAGAGAGGATGGGAACTTTGTTATCCAGGCTGTAAACGCTGACATGACAAAAGACGCCATGATCGGAATTCGTAAACACGTAAAGAAAAACAACGTTCGAAGCCATATCATAAATCAAGTTTACGATGAGCTCGTAACCACCACCCACAAGGATGACTCCCCCGACTTCTGGAAGGTAAAACAGAAAATCATGGTGGAGTCCGCACAGAAGTTCTTGAAGGAGGTACCTATGGTAGTCGAGGGACACGTCTTACCCTATTGGACTAAATGATGGAGGAACTGTGAGGGTATTATTATGGTTCTTGATTATGCCGCCATTGTGGCTAATCGTTAACATTTACGCAGCATACGACTCAGCAAAAATATTTATAAAAAGGAAAACACAATGGAAGAAAACGATAACGTCGTAAGGCTCATGCCGAGGGAAAAGAAAGAAAAGAACACTTTTAGGCCAGGAAAAAACCCAAACAATGAAGGCGAAAAGTATAGGTACCCAGAATACGATTTCACCGACCAGAGCGGGAAGCTCTATAAGTTCATATCGGCGACAACAGACTGCGGGTACTCCATGGGGTATGTCACTGATGTAGACGCTGGAAAGAGCCTCCCCGCAGAGCTGAGAGCGTTTCTAGCAGCAGTTGGTATTGGTGGAGAGAAGCTAACTAAGGAGGATATAGTCTACCAAGTCCACATCTGCTCTAAAAAATGGTTTTACAAATTTGTTCCGGATGAAATTCTATTAAATGTGGGTATGAGATTTCTGATGAGGAAACTTAAAAAGCATGCAAATAAAAAGAATGGCAAAAAAGAGGTACTGAGCAGTTTTTTAAAAAAACATGAGAGAGCGAAGTAACAGATTGCGGTAATTTAACAGAAGCGAGCCACCGAAGGGTGGCCTTTTTATTTAGGAGAAAGTACACCATGTCTCTGCAAGTATTTGAGCAACCGGCCAAAAAACCACAAGAAGTAAAGGACGCAAACTTTCTAAGGCAAAATTGGAAGATGGTTCTAGGTAACGACTGCCCTGAAAAACTTCGCTATGTCAGGGTTCTAGGAGGTGCACTCACCGTCACCAACGGAAGCGTAATGCTGCGCGCCCCAGCTCCGCAAGACCTACCCGATGGCTTCTACACAATAGACCAAAACAACTGCTTTGTCCCCATGAGGAACTCCATAGGATGGATGGGGTACCCTGATGTTGAAACATGCCGGCCTCGGTTTGATCAGATGAAGCCCTCTGTTCTTATTCCTGGGGAAGTCATCAACGAGCTAATCCACTTCACGGAGATAGCTCGGAGAAAAGGTGAAGATTCTCCAAGCCATAGCTACATGAACCGAGTCCTTGTGATGATGGATCGCTCAGGGTTTTGGCTTAGTACCGATACATCCTTTTCCTTCAAAATGCCCTTTGAAAATTTCCCAACCGGAGAAGAGGTCCCTTTCAACCCACTTACTCTAAAGATGGCTCTGGTAGAAATGCTGCGCTATCCAGGGGTGTACTTCTCCCGTGAAGACCGCAGGGATGAAAGGTCACCCCTCGTAGTTGGGCTTGATTGGGGCCACTGCGCTCTTGTGATGCCTATTGCTGATAACTGGGGGCATAGAGTAAATTACAACCACTAACTCAAGGAGATACATTACATGGATAACACATTCGATAAGATGTTCTATATGGAAGGGGAGATGCTTGCCGGGGTCGACGAGTCTGGTACGTCTGACATTGCAGGGCCTCTTGTCGCCGCATGTGTTATCCTGCCCCGTATCGATCCAAGGGTCCACGACCTTAAAATCTTTGAGGTGAACGACTGCAAGAAAGTCCCTAAGCAGTTTAGAAAGGGCCTAGCCGAGGTCGTATGGCAGACGGCAATCGCGATTGGTATAGGAGAAGTGCAGCCGTCTGAGCTTGACTTTTTTACAAGGCAGCAGGCTGCTTCCCTTGCCATGCTTCGTGCGGTTATGGCTTGTAAGCACACAGTAAAAGGAAGACACATCCTCCCAAACTTTATTCTGGTGGACGGGGATCACCCCATCCCCGTGAATATAAAGCAGGCCACTCTAAGGTACCTCGACGAAAAAAGCCTCTGCTGCGCTGCCGCGAGCATCATAGCCAAAGTCTACCGAGACGAGGTTATGCTAAAGCTACACGAGGCGTACCCATACTATGGGTGGGACTCGAATAAGGGATTTGCAGCGGAAGATCACCTGACTGGACTGGACAGGCACGGTCCGGTCCTGGGAGTACACCGCATGTCTTACTGGCCGTTTCGAGCGAATAAAAAACATAGACAAGAGAACGAAAAGGAACATGAGAAATGGGAGAAGAGAAGAAGAGTGTGGCGGGCAACAGCGAACAGAAAGCAGGCTCAGGAGACGGCGGAATCATTGTGGACATCAAAGTCTCCCTTGTGGAAGCCATCACAAACCTTCAACGACTTGCCCCCGCAGATAGCGAGATCTATCGAAACTATGAACAGCTCAAAAGAATTGTCAGCCGACAAGAAGATAGAAATGTCCTCGCCCTGATGGCGCGGGAGTTGCACGAGGTCCTTAACGAACAGATTGAAAAAATGAAAAGGAGTCCCTCTGATGAGAGCGGAACTAGTGTTTGACCTTAATGAACCTGCGGACCGTGAGCGACATAAACATGCAACTTACGGTTTAAACTATTGGAGAGTCCTAGAAGGGATTGTAGAATTTGTCGCACGAGCTGGGGAGAGGAATGTACCGATATATGCTACTGAGATGGCTTCGGAGCTAAATAGGCTAGCCACGGCGCACTCTGCGTTTGACGTGAAAACCTTGACAAAAAGCAAAATCAACTAAGGAGAGATCATGACGATATTTCATATCCGAGACGGGTCGGAGCACGGCACTCTGGCCCTTATGGGAACAGTACTTGCCCTTGATAGTACTGCGGGATACCAGATGTTTGAATCACCGCCGAACGTCCGCGTAGTAGGGTCTGCGGAAGACTACGTAGTGGCTGTATTTGATAGTAAAGAGAAACTAGAAAAAAGCGCAAGATTCTTTAAAGAGGGTTTTACAAACAAGGAGAAATTTAAACAGAGCATCGCCCATCTTCTTGATAAAAAAAAGATCACGAAAGAGGAGCACCTTCGGCTACTGAACCTCATCAACTCGTGCGACTGCGGACCTACACTCATAAGGCAGAAGATTAGCACTGCCGGCCTTGGTCGTATTTTAGGTGACCCTAGCTTAGACTTTGAGGACCCTCACCATAATTTTACCAAACCGATTGAGTTCTTGTGGCGGTGGATTGAGCCGCGTATCTCTAAAGAAGATAGGGTGCCTGCTACCGCAAAAAAAGAGCCAGATACGTCAATAAAGAGTGTGGCGAAAAGAGTTACTGCTCTAAAGACTAAAATTTTTAAAGGTCCTGAGGGCGATAAGAAGCGAGAGCACGCCGGGGAAGCCAGACCTACCGCAGAGGAACGTGAAGAAGAAAATAGAGCGATCGCAGAGGTACGCGAAGAAGAAACCGGTACAAAAGAAAAGCCCAAAAAGGGCCGAAAGAAGAAATCTTAACCCAATCAACAAGATGCAGCACCGTAACAGGCTGTTGCATCTTGTTGAAAAAACTGCGAAAATTTTATCATACGAACCGAGTAAAGGAACAAGTCATGCTGGAGCACTTTTGGAGCGGGTTTACAAAACAAGCAAACCTCCTGTCCGCCGCAAGAAAGGGCATGCAGGCCGCAGCCAAGTCAAAAAACGTGGCTCAGGAAGCAGCCCAAGACCTCGGGCAATATTGGAAGAAAGCACCCACCGAGCAAGTGCCTATGTGGAAGCAAAAGATGATCGCCAAGGGTAAACAACCTGCGGTGGCCCCTAAGCCAGTACCGGCCCCCGCACCAGCCGCCCAGGCAGACGCGGTCCTTCAGCAGCGCAGGGAGAGTCTGGCACGAGGCGGGATACCTCACTCAACCTTCCAAAAAGCTCTACAGGAACCGCCCCAGGCCGTTGTCAAAAAACCAGTCTAAACATGTCGGAGAATACCTACTTAGTCGACATATCGCAGCGGATATGTCGACGGCATCCACATATCTGAATAGGTGCCTCATTTTTTTCTAAAGTTCCTTCATACCACTGCCGAGACACTCCATGATCTTCCCATTGATATGCTCCTGTCGGGTGGTGCGAAACGAATCCCGCGCTTAGCCCAACCTAAAGAACCTGGCTAAATGACTAGCTGGGTTCTTGTTTTTTAACGAATTCCTTGGTAATACTAGAACTCTCGGGGGTGCGTTGGTTTCGACAGGCCACTGTGAACTCATCGAGCGTGCCGAGGGTGCTCTGACCCGCGTTAAAACTTAGAGCAAAACAAACCAGGCAACTCAAACGTTGTCCATGTTGATTTCGGCCGTAAGGCAGAAGTTAGCAAGCTCGCAGCCTAAACATCTGCGTGGGTAGCCGTCGGAGCGCTACCGTAATCAGCCCGGCAAAAGGATCTAGGATTCTGCCTTAATTGAATCCAACGGACGCTCGGATCCGTAACCGAGATGGTGGAGGCGCTGAGATAAACCTTGGCGCCCTAATCTTGCCGGTAGGCCGGAGCTCTGGTGAACCGGATACGCACGTACACTTGACGAAGGATCTTGGTTTGGACAGGGGTTCGACTCCCCTCACCTCCACTTTTCTGTGCTACAATTGGAAAAGAACTCTTAAGGGAGGGAAAACCATTGGAGCTAACGAAACTTACGGATGCCGCAACTTTTTTGGCTCTGATCAATATCGCAGTTATTCTTCTGTCGGATCAGGAGTCAAGAACTCCGATCACCTCGATAACAATGCCAAAGTTCAGGCGAGCTGCTATGGCAGCCAAAAGAGTCCTGACCGCATTAATATTACGACCCTGCCGGCCGATAATCTTACCCGTGTCTCGTCTGTCAGAAAAGATACTAAGGAAGATTGTGTGATCCGTTGACTTGCCGGTCACCTCAATATCGTTGGGGTACTCAACCATAGAAGTAAGAATGGGCTTAATGACAGAAACCAAATGCTCTGTCAGGAGCTCTGGCTTTACAAACGTTGTCGGAATCTCACGTGACATAAACATGGTTAGGCCTTAAATTAGTGTGGCTTCACGCACCTTCTATACAACAAAATACCTACCATAGACCCGACACGCTAGGCACCTCGCTCTTTAAAAATGCGCAAGCCACTGGACCTTAAGAATAAACGACTGCGTAGGGCCAAGCAATAGAATTAATGTAGTGACCAGTCCCGCTCAGCGTCATAGGTGTCTACCCAACTTCCCTCACCAGTAGCCTCTCCTTTGCAGATCCTGGCGCAGTTCGCCATCGCGGTCTTGGCCGGGCTTTCCGGCTTACACTTGAAGGTTTTACCGCACCCGCCGGCGCACACCCGTGTCTCCAAAGTGACTAGATCTCCATGGATTAAAACTTGCTCTCTTATCGGTGCTTTAGATTCTTCGGGTGGCTTAGACAAACATCCCTCCTTACCGCATCAACATTCTTATCCTATACTGGTTGTATGGAATCATACGAAAAAGAATACGTCTCTAAAATAAAGCACCGCATCAACTCCCACAAGAGTAAGCAAAAGCGGACAGAGGCTATTTTCATTTTTGTGGTCATTGCGGCCGTCGCCTTTCTAGCGGGATATTTTATAGGGAGTTACTTTCCGGTCAACACACCCTCCGAAAAGGACAAGGTGTGGTCAGAGGGGTTTAAGAAGTATAAAGAAAACAACGCAAACCCCCCACGGCCTAAAAAGAACTAAGACCCGCTCTGAACAACATCCACAGTATACTTTCTGCTCTTCCCAAGATGAATATCAGAAGCCAATTTTGAGTAGTGAAGACTGTGAAAAAAATCATCTGGGTCCGTTGGCTTATGGTCATATTTCATCTCTCTGCGAAACTCCACGTACTCCGCATAGATGCCTAGAATGTCTTTAGCGAATCGCTCAATCTGGGCCCAGCGGGGAAAGCGTACAAGTCCATTTTTCATATCAAAAAACAGCTCAGACATCATAAAGTTCCGCTGGACATGATACCGGTACCCGATGGGGTCCCACTTAAGCCTATGTTTCAGCTTGGGAAGATACTGAAACTGAACCACCTTGGTCCCACCGTATAAGCGGCTTAGATGGTTGTTCACGCCCCACCCATGACCCCAGTCAACTCCAATAAGCCGCACGCCGAGCGCCCCGCAAATCCTGGCAATGTCTTTTACGACAAAGTCAGGATCGACTTCCCGGCCCTCATATTTTTTTACGAGTTTAACGGCGAACTGTTTCTGATTTATATAGGCTCCGATTGTAAGGACTGTGTAGGATGCATTTCGGATCTTTCCAGACGGAGACTTCTCTGAACCGTCGTTACCCTCACCCCAGTCAACTCCTGCTGTAAGAATGAACTTTTTAGACTCAGCAATCATGGCCGGGGTTAGGTTACTCCCGTCCCACAGGTCGTAGCTGTCACAGATCTCTATAAGTTCGTCCCTGGTTATGGGTTTTGATGCGGAGTCATAGGAAAGACCAAGAACTTCATTGTAGAGCTGACCCATTGGGTAGTTATCCCTTTTCCAGAGGAGTCGCTCCCACTGGTCTGGTAGGCCAATTATCCAAGGGACCATGAGCTGAGGAATACGATATCCCTCAATAAGCTTACCCTTGGCCGTGCACATCCATTGCCCAGAACGAACATTGATCGGTTTTCCGCATTTTTTACATATCGGCCCTGGCGGTAATTTTCCATTCCGGTAGCATTCCGTGGGGCCTATGTTGGAATCATCAAGGAAGTTCCATTTACGGCAGCTGCACGGCACAAGCCACTCGTTCTGTGTGGTCTCCTCCCAGTAAGTTTGAATAGGGTTGTCGTGGGACTTCGGGGTACCAGCCATAAGAATGCGCGCATCAGGAAAGTGTGATGTACATTCTGTGATTACGGGAATCTCCGAGCCGAGGAAGTCTTGCAGCTCGTCCAGCGCAAGGTTTCTAGCGGATATACCACGTGTGTTGTGGGTAAACATACCGTTTGCCACAAACATGTGATCAGTAGAAACGCCAATGTCCCAGGTGTCCTGTACCCCCGCAGAGGCAATGGACCTGATCCTCTGCCAAACAACATTATCTTGTAAAAAAGGTAGAAGGTCCTTAGATCCCGTTTTCTCGTAAAGCTCCATAACCTTGAAATGAGAGACAACGTTACTCCCAGGCCTAACTGAGTCAGATATAGAAAACGTATCTCTACTTAAATTGTGCTCTCTTATTATTTTTTTACAAATTTCTCTTGCCGGAACGTCTAGACCCCGCGAGCGCACGGGATCACACCCGGCAATAAATTCTAAGCACTCCGATAGTTTTCTATTTTTCTTATATGATACAAAGCCTACGTTATTGGAAAATCTGAGGATATGCTTAGCGTGCGCAATGCGCACCCTATAAAAAATTGACCTTTTATCGGACTTTGGCGTAACCTTAATAACTTTAGAAAAGACGCCAACTGACATAAGGCCGCGCTGTACTGAGTTCGCAAGAAGCTCAGAACCAGTGGTAAAACTAACTTCAGAGCTGCTGCGCTTTGCTCCGAAAGTTACACATCCGTCGCTCTCAAACAATCCTTTTAAAACAGCGCAAATTTCGGATCGTGACGAGAAAAAAACTTCAGGTATAAAAGTAGTATGTTGTCCAGTACCAAGAATTCCTAGAGGACCTAGAAGTTCTTCCCGGATAATTGGGTTAAATACGTGCACTATATAATTTGTTGTAGGGGTACGTCTATCCTCCTTGCGGGAAAACTGTAACCCAAGCTCTCTGCATAAGGACTCGAAAGCAGCTATAGCCTCAGTATTACTGTTACTGAAATAGCATGTATGTTTATCAGTTCTTTTTATTTTAGCTAGGCATCCGTCACCTAACAGAAAGCCAACCCACAGAGCAAAACGACTATCGTCAGCTCGCCCGGAAGCGTAGTCAAACGGAAGAGGGACCCAATCATCATTCGTTAGTTCATCCGCACGAACCAGGCCACGCTGCGTTAAAAAGCGGTGGTTGGTACTGCACTCTAGAGCGTGTCCAGAAACTAATTCCAACCTCAACGTCTCTTTGGGCCCGTTAAACTCTTTACCGTCTACAGGCATAACTGACGGCTTAGTACCATCATAGGAAATGACGAGATCCCCAACCTGTACGTCCTTAATAGATTTTTCAGTCCCATCTGCCAAAAGAATCTTAGAAGAGGCTGGTAAGCATCTGTCAGCGCTTCTAAATGCGCTTCTTAGAAATATATAGCTTCCATTTGTAAACCCCTTCTCAAACACCTGTGTAGATACGGAATGGTCCTGAAAGTATTTCTTTACGAACGGACTCTTCTCGATCGCAGGCCTAAGCTTCTCATTTGAAAACTGCCTAGTCTGGGTATGGGACGGAGAGACATATAGACTCTTGTTGTAATTGATGACAAGAGAATCGACTGTGAGGTTGTTGGCGAGGAACGTGGTTTTTTCAACCTGCCTGCTGGTCTTAAGCAGGATCCTCGGCGAGTTCCTGTTATAGATTGGGAAAAGGTATTCCCTTCCTGTGAAATCAAAGGGTTTTCCGTCAAGATAGATCAGGGTGCTCACAAACGACGATTTGGGCGCCTTTATGATCTGCCTAATGGTACCGTCCTCGTTGAACACTCTAGCGACTCTAGCGACCGTTTTTGGCGTCGGCAGGGCCACTTCATCGTGGTAGTGGGAGGACTCTTCGTCGCTATCTGGCTCGGAATCTTCCTGGTTTTCACCCGGCAGCAGAGGATTCGGTACAAGACCGCGTAATTCCTCATCTTTTTTACCACTCATGGAAGTACCCACTTTCCTACCCCAGACGGAATTTCAGTTTGAGTACCAGCTACCCTGTTATTTAATAATGAAGTTAGGTGGTTGCGCTCCGGTTCCCACGTTCCCACAAATCCAG
>Ga0116144_10001865_pt1 | contig 23971 bp, 18 predicted proteins | sample AD_UKC035_MetaG_FD_89746 | JGI IMG/M metagenome (GOLD analysis project Ga0116144, IMG submission 89746) | Active sludge microbial communities of municipal wastewater-treating anaerobic digesters from USA - AD_UKC035_MetaG | ecosystem: Engineered > Bioreactor > Anaerobic > Digestate | place: USA...
CAGGTCTATGAGAGCCTCGCATATCATGTGCGAGGCTCTCGCCCTTTTAGGCTGATGGAGCTTTGCGTCTCGGCGACCGACCCTCCCACGCGTGGGAGGCCTGCGCGCGCTGAATCCTCAGGCGCGCATGCATACGCGACATCCTGTCGCTAAGTCGGTCGCTCTGCTGAACAGGTATAGTTGAGAGCAAAGTTCGATATTATCGTGCGCGCCTGCCCTGCGTAGCTTCAGCGAAGCAGGGTAATCGTAATCGTTAGTCGTTCCCGCATCCACAGTCGCTAAGTCGGATCGCTGCCAGAAGCGATACAAACCCTGTAAGCTGTTGCAAGGCCTGAAGACGGGTTTGCTTTTTCGTAAGCTTGTGAGCGAAGCGAATCGCTGGAGAAAAAGCATCCCGTCTTCAGGCCGCAGCCCATGAATAGATCTGAGTAGTGAGTTTTATTATCGCAGAATACTTCTTTGCATCTGAATCCTCAGGCGCTTCGGCATAAGGCCATCCGTGGCCAAAAAGTCGGTCGCTCTGCTGAACAGGTGATAGCCATAAACAAGGGCGCAGGCGATTGCTTTATGAGCTGGTGGGAGTGGTGAGGGTTTTCAGCAGGGCGAGGGCGTAGAGGACGATTGCGATCCAGTAGAGAAACTGGAAGCCGAAGTACATCGAGTTGTATTCGAGCAGGCCGCCGCACATGGCGCCGAGCAGATTCATCGCGAGGGCGTTGGAAACATCTTTTGAGCTGGCCAGCAGTGACGAAAAGGCGATGCCGGAAAAGAACATCGGGAGCGTGAGTACTATCACGGCCAGCAGCTGCCCGGTTGCTGTCGCAGGCATCCCGCCGGTCTTTGCGACGGCGAGACCCAGGCCGAGGCTCAGGATCAGACAGATCAGAGGAGCGGAAGTGCGGCGGATTCCTGTCAGCGATACGGCCAGATTAGCCAGATAGGCCATGACCATCACGGCAGTGATGACAATGCCTATTATCTGCCAGGTGTTGCCGAACATCAGGCCAAGCTCGGTGATCGCCTTGGTCTCGACCAGCATGAAGCCGGCGCCCATGAAGAAATACGCGGCATTGCTGAATTTTGGCATCTGTCCGACAAAATTCCAGAATAGAAATACCGAAACCAGCAGTATCAGAACCATCATTCCGACGTAAGTCAGCGGATACACACGATGTGGCATATAGAAAAACGGCCAGTCATCGGTCGAAACATCCGCTTTCAGATTGGGGTCAGCAAATTTCGCCGTGATATCGATAAAATCGGTTGCCGCAAGAATTGCCGGATCGATTGTCAGATTTCCCTGTTTTGCCTGAATGAAGGTTACCGAGCCATCATACCGTGTGCGGATACAGATTGGCGGGTTGCCGTCGAAAGCCTCTTTCATCATCAGATATATCTTACGGCCCAGTTCATGCGAAAGAATGCAGAATGACAGGCTGACAACGCCGTTTTCAGTCAGCCGATTTCTTGCGTCACGAATGCCTTCGACCGTGTAGACAAAAGAGTCGAGGCGAACGCTCGAGGCATGGCTTAGCAGCGCATGCGAGTCGAGAAGCCCGTAGACAACCATGTCGTAGCAGTTGCTGGTGCCGCGCAAAAAAGTTCTGGCGTCATCGACTATCAGATTCACTCGTTTGTCGAGATAAGGGAATTCTGGATGAAAATTCTCGCCCAGCTCCATAATTGCCGGATCTATTTCGATCGCGTCGACTTTGGCAACGTTGCAGCGCAAGGCCGCGGCCACATCATTGCCCATTCCGGCTCCGACGATTGCAACATGCTGCGCGCCCGGGTGAATGCGGTAGGGCAGTTCATAATAATCACGTATACCCTTTCGATTCGGGTAGGCTGCAACTGCGTTTGCTGAGAGGTCGTGTATGCGCTGATAATAATGACCGGCCGCTTTGATCAGCGTAAGACCATGGTCGCCCAGCCCTCTTTCGAGCAGCTGATAAGGAGAGTAAATTCTCTCGTAACAGAAAGATACCGGCCAGGCGAGAATCGAAACGGTAACCAGTGCTGCCAGCATACCGACTCCGGCAATTTTGCTGTCAAACATCTGAAAGATAAGCAGAATCACGAAACCCGGTATCAGCCAGATGATCGGCGGGGTCCAGATCATGCTCAAAAACAACATCATAACCGTTCCAAGAATGCTGCCCAGAAGATTCAAGCCATATCCCCGCAGCGAAGAAGTTCTTTCGAGAAAACGACCGCAGACCTGGCCGACAGGTATGAACGTCAGAGCCGTGAGCAGCATCATTGCGGTCAGAAAAGTGTAAACTGCGATCAGATGATGGGCGGCGGTCGACGAGCTGAAGCCGATGACCAGCTGCTCTGCAACAGGTATTGTCATTAAACTCGTGATCTGCCAAGTGGCCATGCCATGCCGCATCACTACCAGCAGCAGGGTCTGAACGGCCAGCAGCGGTATCGTCAGAACCAGTGGAATATCGCTTCGTTTAGCCAGAGCATAGCCAAGCCCGAGCCCGGCAAAGCATGAGAGCATACCAAAGTTTTTGTAAAGCGCAAATATCTCCCATTCTGTGCCCTGCCAGCGGATTATGGCGAGCTGCAGCGACAGGCTCACGCATGCACTTGCGGCTATTCCCCATAATGCCCATTTTTCTGGCAGTTCATCGATAAACTGCGCCTGTTTTTCAGAGGCCTCCTGGATTGCCGGCGCAAAACTGTTGAGCAGTCGGCAGGCGGCATACCACAAATAGCCGGTAATGCCAGCGGCAATCAGGATCATGATGATGAGTTCGCTGTCAGAAGACCCCTTGTCGGAACTCTGCGAGCAGAGTGTAACGATTATCGGCAGGAACAGGGCGAGACCGAGAGTCTTGCGGGTCAGGCTCAGGTAATTTTTCAGCATTGTTTGGCTCTTTCATCATGAATTCTGCGGTTTTACACCGGTCATTGTATCTCAGTGAGAATCTGAGAGCAAGTTTTCGAGTCCACCTTCAGCAATTTCAGCTATGAGGGCAGTCATGGGTCGATCTACCAATTATCGCGTTTTTTACAGCACTGACCTGTGTTATCATCGTGCATGCTTTCGAAAGGATGCTGCAACACATATACCGAAGGGACCTTCATTTGAAAACCTCAGACAACGACGGCCTGCATCAGAACAAATCTGCCTTTCTGCTGTTTTTACAACTGTGCCTTTTCAGTATCATCCTGTTCAATTTCTGCCGGGTTGTGTTTCCTCAGGACTTTGTCGCATTCGACTCTCTGACAGGTGGCTATGATGCTGGAATTGTTCTGATACTGTCCTGTCTTTTTTTTATCGGTTACACATTCAGAATCGGTGCGGTATCATATGTTGCACTTTATGTGCGTATGCCTGCCATCATCTTCTGGCTGTCTTCATTTGTGGCATTGGCGCTGGGCTCGATGGGTGGCTGGTTTTTTGGCGTTCTTCTGCTTTCTGTCTGCCTGGTATGGTTCGTGCAGACGTTGCTTACAGGCTGGCAGCCATGGCTTACTCTGCCTGTGTTCGCAGCGAACACGATTGTCACGTTGTTTCTCTATATCGACCAGTTGCATTACTCGCTGACACAGGAACACCTCAACTTTTATTACTTTAGAATACTTCGCACATTTGGCACCGATATCTTCGATTCTCTCGGTAAGGCTGGCGTGACGCCGGCCATGTATCTGCTGCCTGCAGCCCTGCTTCTGCTGCCAATGCTGCTGTATTACCCGGTGCAACGGTATGGAGTCGTTTTAAAAGGGCCGGTAACTCGCCTGCATACATTTGTGCTGTTTTTGCTTTTTCTGCCTTTGTATTTTCAGTTTCACATATTTGCCCATGAAATACCGATCAGCGAATACATGAATTTCAAGATTCGCAATTTCTGGTTTCCGCTGCCAGATCCGCCGAGTTTCAGCGCCGTCGGCGTGAATACGCAGATCGTGCCAGATGCCGCTGTCAGACTGACTGCTGAGGACTTTATCAGACAACCTGGTTTTGCCTGGCAGGGAGCGGCTGATCAGAAAAACGTCGTGATACTTGTTCTGGAAAGCCTGCGGCATGATTATCTCATGCAATATATGCCGAAAACGGCTGCTCTCGCCAGAGAAGGTATTCAGTGCCTCAATCATTATGCGAATGCCAATGATACAGAAGGGGCTCTGCTGGCTCTGTATTACGGAATCTTGCCGCTGGCCCGCCAGAGAAGCAATTTTGAAACAAAGCCGAGCGCATGGATCGAGTTCATGAAGGCCGCCGGCTATGAATTCACGAGAATTTCAGGTTCGAGTGGCAGTCTGTTTTTTCCTGAATACAATTATATTCATTTCCGCGATTACTTTCGCAAAAATGGTATGCCTGTGCCCGAAACGACAACATATGACGAAAATTCACGTTACCAGTGCGATGCGGTGATTCACAAGCTTAAAAACAGCTCTGGCAAGTGTCTGATCGAGGCCTATCTGTTTCATATGCATTATAAATTCTGGTATCCCGAAAGACTCGAAAAGTATCTGCCGGTGCTCGAAGACAACAGTGAAGTCGTAACGTTGGATTTTGCCGAATCGGCCATAAGACTGGCCAATCGATATCGCAATTCATGTCTTTATACCGACGAACTGGTGAGCGATCTGGTCGAACGCTTGAAAGCTGAAGGTCTCTTCGATAACACGATCATCGTCGTGATGGGCGACCATGGCGAGATGCTGGGCGAGAACGGCAGGCTCTTTCATGCCAACGGCGGCGAAAAAATTCAGTTTCATGCGCCCATGATCATTCTTGGCAAAGATGTTCCTGCTGTGCAGGTCGATAAAATAACCAGCCATGTCGATATAGTTCCGACACTGGGCCGGTTGCTGGGCTTTTCAGCTGTCGGGGCTTATGGTGATGACGTACTGACAGATGTCGAAAAAGGTGCGGTGACCTTCGATCTGGCAGGGCCTGATCGCGTGATTTATCGAGACCGTCAGGCTGCCAGTCTGTTTCAGTGGTCAGGCAAGCTTGCCTGGATCGTTACCTCTGCTGCGGATTTTCAGCTTGACGACAATCTGGAACTTCTGTATGCACCGGAAAACATTGCGCAGACGTTGTCTATAGCAGAAGGGCACGCAAAAAAGCTTCTGGAAACCCTGACAAACGAATAAAAAGCAGATCTTCTTCAGTTGTGTAAAAAAATTTGTACGCCCGTATAATTTTTCTGCAAAGACGAGTCTTATGGTATCATTAAATCAGAGGATTTCATCTCTCTTCAGTGGTACAGAACTTGCTCCATAAAGATAGATGACTGAAAACGTGAAATCATGACTGTCTGATACGCGAAAGTAAGCGGAGGTATCGATTGCGTTTATTTTTGAGAGCCTGTAGCCGTGGTTTCACCTTAACCGAAATAATGTTTTCGGTTCTGATACTTGCTGGCACCATGATTCCGATTGCTGCCATGATGGGGCAGGGCTTCGAGGGCACTCGCCGCGATCAGCGTCAGATCGTCGCGATACAATTGTGTCAGGCCCGCCTCAATCAGGCGTTGTCTGTTCCTTTCGATGCGCTGGTTTCTTCAAATACCAATATCGCTTCTAATGGTCAGATTATTCTGCCGCTGGGCGATGTCGTGCTCGAAAATTTCAACTTCAATGTCAGTCTTCGCGTAGTCGAACGCGGTGTTTCCTATTCTTACCGGTCGGTCGATGTAAATGCCGCTGATTATGCAGTCGATAACCCCGCGACCTGGAATTTCGGTGCGGAAGAGACTCTCAATATTGCGGCCAACGTGGCCAAGACCGCTACTATAGTTGTCACCTGGAACGAAAGAGGCACGCAGCAGAACGTAGAAATGTCCACTTTCAAGGCGAACCTCGAACTATGATACATAACAGCAGAAAAACTGAAGGAATGGCCCTGATCATCGTTCTGGTCATGTCAATGTTTCTGCTGGTTATCGCGGTCAGTTATATCAGGTCGAATGCACAGAACCGGCCGATAAACGAGCGGCACTTCGAGCGTGCTCAGGCCGATTTTCTCGGCCAGGGGATTGTTCAGCTGGCGGCGATGAAGTTCAAGAAAAGGCCGGCCGAGTTCTACTATGCTTATCGCGCCATGCGTGCCGGTCTTGGTGATGCCGCGATGCGCTCTTATCTCAACAGCGACACCACTCTGAACGGTGAGTTCATCGACCAGGTCAATCGCCGCTATCTCTACTCTACGCAGATGCAGTTGATCACCAATCAGCTGTATCAGACCGACGGAATTCGTATCCTGGTCACGGTCGAACAACTCGATGATGCCGGCAATGTAGCCTTGACCAGAGTTCAGGAACACGTAATCGAGGCGGTCAGGAGGCCGATGCAATGAAAAGGCGCAATGGCTTTACTCTCATTGAAATCATCATTGCATCAGGTATTTTGAGTATGTTCATGGTCGGGGTTTTTCAGCTGTATCGCTCTGGCAGCCAGAGCTTTCTGCTCGGTTCCTGGAAAACACGCGCTCAAAAAGACGCTCAGATGTTTCTCGAAGAATTGCGCACAGTTCTCGAAGTTTCAGGTAATGCGCTGGTTTTTCGTGACAACGTCATCGACCCGCCTTTGCAGTTGCCGATACGTCTGCATAATGGCGCCAACAACGCGGCTCTGCCGATTGCCGGAGTAAATGGCATCGTGGGCTATGCTAATATGCTTACGCCATGTACGCTTTATTCAAGTCTGGCTCCTGAGCGCCTTCCTGGCACCTGGGTCGGTGTTGTTCTCAGCGCCGAAAATGGCTCACTGCATCTGAGAACCTACGTAGATCCCTCGTCAATGCCGGTGCAGGCGATGGCCTGGGCGCCGGCGCTCGGCGGTGATTTTATTGCTGCGCCAGAAACCAGTTTGCGCAGCACCAGGGTCTTGCGTGATGTTGAACTGTTCGAGGTGCAGTCTGTGGCAGTGGATGGCAAGATTCAGCTGTTGATAAGAGTTACCATGCGCCGCCAGGATCATGAAACCAGAATGGTTCAGGAAGTCAGGGCAAATCTGCTGCGGGAGGTGTCGATAGAATGGTTTTAAGATACCTGTTTGTAGCTTGTCTGGTTTTGCTGCCAGCCATTTTACCGGCCTGTGATCCGAATTCGCTGCCGGAAGAAATTTTTACAACTTTTCACGTGCCTGCAGTATCACCAGGAGTGATCGTTCTGGCAGCCAATATGGCGTTGATTCCGGGTCTATCTTTGCCGTCAACCTGGGAAAGCGTCACCACAAGTGATTCAGGCAATAAGCCCGGTGAGTTCGATACGCATCTGTTTCGTGCTGTCCTGCCGGTATTTGGCTTTATGGCCGACAAATTGCAGGATGATCTGGCCGGCCGGGTTATTCTCAATGCTTCTCCGGTTCTGATCAGGGCATTTCGCGATGCTCTGCAGACCGGAGGCTGGCAGACGCTGGTTTTTCAAGTATCTCTGCCAGTAAGTGGAAAGGTGGTTGTGTACAGGAAAGACGGCAAGATCGAGTTTGTCGACGAAATAGATTCGACCTTGAATTTATCCTTGACCTCGGCCTGGCCACCTGTTTATTTCAAGCATCTTCGCATCTGGGGCAGGCAGGGTATGATATTTGCGTGGCCAGAAGAGGAAGCAGTTCTCCCGGAAGGAGTGTTATCAGCTCAATGAGGTTTTGCAGCCGAAAAGTATGTCAGGTTTTTATGCTGCTGATCTGTCTGATGGCGCTGTCTGAAACGGTTTCAGCCAGCACTTTCGGTACGGTTCGCTATGTCGAGGTTATTGCGGCGCACCCGCGTATGCTCAAGTTCGATTTTACGGTTAATCGCTTTGCCGATGGGCCTTCCGCTCAGATTCCCATCGAGCAGCTGCAGACAAAGGGGCGTGAGCTCGAAGCCCGGTTGCAGGAGCTCAACAGCCGCGTCAGCGCTGGGGTGGCAGACCTCGAAAAATCGCTTGCCGATTCCCCAAAAGCTAAACAGGCGGCCGAAAAAGATTTCTGGGCGCAGAAGGAACAGATCGATAGCGAACTGGAAGGGGTGCGTGCCGAAATTGCCGCCAACATTGCTGCCATGGAATTTGGCGGGCGAACCATCGAAACTCTGGTATTGCCAGAGATAAACCAGATCATGACCGATGTGAATGCCGCGGTAAACAACGCTGCCAGAGCGCGCGGCTGCGTGATGGTGCTGAGTGAGCCGGCTCCGCTGCCATACGAAGTTACTGCTGATGACTGGATTGAAGAGGCATATTCGAAGCACCTGCGCCAGGGCAATCCTGCAGACCCTCAGTTGATCAAACGGTGGGTTTCTTCTGCGAACCGCATCACGCCACGTCTGGGCGCACAAGTGAATTTGCTCAGGCCGGTAATTACCAGTTCGGTCGACATTACTGCCGATGCCATAAAACTTTTGACACGACCTGCTCACAAAGGAGGAGCTTCCCGAAAATGAGAGTGATGAAGCTTTTGTTGATGTTATGTCTGATCACTGGTTCTGCTTTTGCGCAGAACGTAGCGACGCTGGATTACCCGGTCACCTTTATTCTGCATCCTCTGATGAGTAATTACCGTTTTGAGCGCGGCGCTTTCGAAAAAGCTCCCCTGTTGATCAGCGAAAAAGAATACGAAGCCTGGCTGATCAAGGCAGGAGCCGAAATCAAGGCCCTGCAGACCAGCCACGAAAAAGATCTGGCATCGGCCAGAAGTAAGGTCGAACGACTGCGCTCAGCTCTTAACCGGCTGGCAGAGCGAAATCATTCGACCATCAGTTCGTTGGCGACCAGATTCGATCAATTGCGTACCTCAGATAAAGCCGAAGACAAGGCAAGACTGGCCCGTGTCGATTATGGAGCCCAGATTCGTGAATACGAAGAAAAATTTCAGCGCGAAAGCCTTGAAGCCCAAAAGGCCCTTGACCAGGCTTTGATTGAGTATGAACACATCGAAGAGCTCATTGAATCGCCGCGTTACACGACAAAAGAAGAGACCAGGCAACAGTTTGCACTGATACAGCAGGATATAATGAATGCTGCCACCTATGTGATGCGCACAAAAAACTGCAGCATGGTCATGAACAGTGCCGGCATGGGCTGGCCCGCCCCGAACAAACCGGTTCATTCGCTTGATCCGGCATTGCTTGCCCGCAGCAGCGATCAGGAGATGGAACTCTACAAGCGCCTGCTGGTAGAAAGTCCTGAACCGCCGCCGCAGGACGCACCTAATCCTGAATATCGCGAACAGCTTCGCGACAACTTTTTGCGTAACCGTGTAGGCAGTCTCAGACGAACGGTTCATGCCCGTTCTGGTCTTCGACTCGTCGAACCTGACATTGTTCCGAGAGTTATTGTGGGTGGCACATCCATCACGATCGAAACGGTAAATTATCTTCTGTATCAATACAAGGTCAGCGAGGCAAATCGCGGACTGATCGCGCAGGTGCTCAGGGAGATGCGGGTCTACTGAGCCGGCAGGAATATCTTGGAGGTGACGACATGAGAAAGTTCTGCACTGTTTTATTTGCCCTGTTGCTGGTGTGTTTGAGCAACCCGGCCGTAGTGCATGCGCTGGATCCTCTATATGAGAGGAACGGCATTGCTTTCCTGCTGGTTTCTGATGATAACTATGTTCAAGATCCGCTCGACGGAGTGTATCAGATTAATCGAACTCCCAGCGGCGATCCCGAGAAGCTTTTTTATCCCGGGCTGACGTATGGTATCGGTGTCAATCTCAACCTGCATCTGAATACCTTTTCAGAAAAGAAAGACAACCCCTGGGTCAGCTATACTGGACCACAGGAAAAGGTCGTTAACTGGAAGCAGACCAGCGGTTATTACACCGGTCAGGCCTGGTGGCATCGATGTATCAACCAGCTCAACGGCTCAAGCCGAATCGGCGGTAGTATTGGTCATTTTCCCTGCGAACGCCATCTGCATGCAGCTGACAAATGGTCTATCATCAATGATGCCGTTGGTGGTGATTCCGGATTTAAGCTGATGAAGATCCCTGGCGGTCAGTGGTATCACTGCACGTCGCCGGCGGCTCTTGGCTGGCCGGCCCCTGGCGGCTGGATGGCGCCACACGAAACCAATCCACATCCTTTCCAGAACCCTAATCCTAATTTCTATAAATCGAATTCCTGGAAAATGTACAGTGACGTCGAAAAACGTCTGTATCACGAATATTATCGCCACACCTGGAAACCTGGTGACGGCCCCGGCACACCGCCACGCGGCCCGAAAGTAGCTGAGTCGTTTGAGGTAGATATCAAGCGCAACATCCGCAACGGCTGCTTCGACGGGTGTGGTATCGCCCAGAGTGTAGTTCCGCTGCCGGCCGATAAATGGCATACCGCGATGGTGTTCAACCGCTTTTCAAAGTCATATTTTTATGCGCGTAAGATCGGTGGTACCGAGGCTTATCTCGATATCGACGGGGTGAGACATACCAGTTACCCGGTAATCGGCACTATGTTCGATACCACTTCCGTCAATATCGGCGTATCGATGAAAAGCAACAGCGAAGACTATGTTTACGTTCTCGGCAAGGCGGTTGCAGACAACTGGTTGAGCACCTATTATGGTTACCCGGTGTCGATTAACTACGGCGGCTCGACAGTGTCTGACCAGTGGTACATGAAGGGCGGCACCGTGTTCTTTTATGACCGCAATACCGGCCGCGTTTACCAGATCGAGCGCGATGAAGGTCTGCCGATAGTGCCGGGCGACACTCTTGCCGCGAAGAAGATCGAGAAGGTCGTGATTCATGCCGGCCTGGGCAATGATCTCGATGACATTGCCACTGACGGTCACGGTAACCTGTTCTATACCAAGTCGCACCGGGTGCCGGCCAGTCATCTCAGCTTCACTTTCCCGATGCGTTCTTCGGTTGTGTGGGGTTCTGTCAGCGGAACAATCAGACCAGGAACGGTTAAATACCGTCAGAATATTTATAAGACAGTATTCAAGAAAGACATCAGCGGCGTGCAGTCTGAAGAAGGTAATCTGCTGATCGGCTACCGGTTGTATGACCAGAATATACAATATGAACCATATACTGCTGCCTCAGACCTGGCCGATACCAGTTTCTGGAAAAAACTGGCTGACCCATACCTGACATTTTCCTCTATCGGAAACGCTTCTCGCACCGAAATGGCTGTTGTTAACGTTGCTACACCGCCTGAATTGAGAGGTGAAAGAGTCGCTAAGGTTGACATCAACGGTCCGTATAAAGATGGCGGGTCAGGCGATTATAAGATTGCCGAAAGTTCTGGCAACCTCTCTCCGACTTTGACCTACAAGTTCGAAGTCGAAAATTATCCGCTGCATAACGGTAAGGTAAACCAGCGCGTTTATACCGATCTGGCTGTTGAAGAGCGTTTTCGCCGCATCGATCGTCATTCTGGTGAAATAGGCGTGCCAAACGGCTTCGTCGGCGGCTTTGTTTCGACCCTGCGTGTGCTGGGCAGCGACAATACCGAATGTGTCAAATATACCTGGCGCATCTACCAGACCGTCAATGCGGCCAACCAGACCTTGCCAGATCGCCTGTTGATCTATGAGCGAGGTGTTGACGCCGACTACTATCGTCCCTATATTTTCGCGTCGTTTGATTATGGTGAATACGATATCGAGTTGTCGGCAGCATATCAGTGGTATGACACCGATGCGCTTCTATATGGCTCAACAGTCGCTTCGCTTTCATCCGTTCTCAGGCCTAACGACGGAACTCTGGCCATGGGTAAGGCAGCAGATGGCACAACTATAGCCAAAATGCACGTCGTCGTAAAAGGTGCCATGCCGGCAATGGAAACCGTTGCGAATATCCGCATCCGGCGCCAGAGCAGCGCCGGAACGTGGGTAGAGAGTGACGCCTCTGAAGGTGGCGCGTTTGGTAATTATTTTGTTACCGATGAACTGAAAACCGAAAACTGGATGGTCGATGACAAGAACGCCAGCCAGCTGGTCAAGGCAATACGCAGTATAGAGCCGCCGCATCCCGGCGATGCAAGAATGAAACCGGGTTCCAAACGCTGGCTCGAAGCATCGGTACAGGCAAACTGGAGCGCACGTATCATTGATCCCAACAACCTGAACTTCGGCAAGTATTACGTTCCGCCAGACCAGACGCAGACGATCGGCTCAGGGAAGATACAGAGTATCGCGCAGATCGATCCGGCTTTCCCGTCGACGAGTGATAATCAGTTCACTATCAAAACCGGTGTTAGCATTGCTGACGGCCCGGATCAGTGGAAAGACGCCTTTAAAATACCTTCCGATCCCGGTCTGTATGAACTGCGCTGCGCAATGAAACGCCAGATCCTGTGGGAGACCGTTCCGATTACCTACGAACTCGACGCTCTGGGTAATCTGATTGCAGTGCCGGGTGACCCTGAACCGAGAAGCAAGGATATAGTACTTACCGGTCTGGTCAAAGTTCTGGTAAAAGATATGAAGCCGCCACAGATCGAACTGGCAGAGACTTCGCACAAATATCTCTATGCCGAAAACCTTGGTTATATCTACAATTCAGTTGATGGTAAGACTCCTAATCCTAACGAAATCATCATTTCGGTGCCCGACAATAACCCGATGGCTTTTTTGAACTGGGTAAGACCTGCTTCGGTAAGAAAGCATTCTCTTGGAGTTCAGACGGCAAGCGCTACTTATCAGGCTGCTGGCATCAACTCAGTTTCTGAACTGCAGGATTACCCGCTTTCTTTCGCTGCAGCAAGAATAACCGTTGAACCGCTGAATTTCGGGTCGGTCTATCGTATCAAGGTCGACAAAAATGACTTTGCCCGGCGCATGCCGCAGCATAAGGCGATTCATCGAAAAAGTCCGAGCGAAATCGTTGCTGATCTGACACCGGCCGATCTTGAAATGGATCCGTTGTTCTTCGGCATTTCGGCAATTCGTGACACAAGTGGCAACCAGGTCGCTACGTCGCCTTATTTCAAACTTGGTGAAATTCTGCTTATCGATACCAGGCGCCCGAATCTCATCATTACCGTTCATGATGAAAAGCATGACATCACCCGTTATGCGCCAGATTCTTCGGTTTTCGGTCTGTTCTCCGACTACGTTTTTGTCAATGATAACGAGATCTGGAGCGGCAGTCCGACGCCTTCGAATCTTGGCAGCGTTAATGTCGGCAATACGCTGGTCAGCCCGATGCTGGCCAGGTTGCAGGAAACACCTGGTCAGGAACTTGAGGTTGACTCGCCGATCACCTTTGCCATGGGTGGCATTGATAACATAACTGCCAGCAGTGCACTGGGGCTGGACTGGTTCAGGCTGCAGAAGATAGAGCCGGCAGCCGGGTCTCTCGATGACATCAGTGCACCGGTGCATCGTCGCATCTTCCGTATGGATGCCGGTGGCGGTCGTGAAACCTGGGCAATCAGCGGTCAGATAAGTGACAAGGCTGTCGGCCTGCCGACCAACCCGGTATATTATCAGGCGCCATACAATCCAGCTGCAACCTATCCCAAAAAGCATCGCATCCGCATTTTCAACAACCTGATCTTCGAAATCTACAATACATCTCTCGATGTGAGAGTTATCGATAAAGGCCAGAGATAAGGCTTTTTGCCGTTCTCAGAATCAGGCCGTGCCATTTGTGGCACGGCTTTTTTTTGAAAAGATTGCAGCTGAAAAAATCGCAGTTCAGGTATATTATGAACGCAGTGACGCCCGGTGAGTCGTTAGGCCGGCCGGGCCTTGTGTATTCCGCTTTTAATGGGAGATAAAACTTTGCAGAACAATAACAGCGAGGCAGTGCGAAACAGTCTTATTTACGGCGTTCATGACCGCCCACCCTTCATGGAAGCGTTGTTTGCAGCACTGCAGCATCTGTTGGCGATAGCCGTCTCGATCATGACCCCGGCGCTGATTATCTGCAGCGTTCTTGGCATCAATCTCGCAGATACCGGCTATATTGTCAGCATGTCGTTGTTTATCTCAGGAATTGCCACTTTCATTCAGGTCAGGCGTATCGGTCCGGTTGGATCGGGTCTGTTAAGCATTCAGGGAACCAGTTTTGCCTTTATCGGAGTGCTTATCGCTGCCGGTCAGTCGAAGCTTTCAGCCGGTGCAGCCCCTGAAACGGTTTTGCCGCTGCTATTCGGTCTCAGTTTTGTCGGTTCTTTCATCGAGATCATCTGCAGCCGATTCATCAAGCCCTTGCGCATGCTTATTACGCCACTTGTAAGTGGCGTGGTGGTAACTTTGATCGGCATGACGCTTATCGCTTCAGCAATGAAGAGCTGCGCTGGCGGCCAGCCGGTTCTCGAAGGCTTTTTTGCCGGCGCAATCGATGCAGCGGTCGTTCGTCAGAATCTGATGCTGGCCGGTCTGGTGATCGTGACGATCCTTGTGTTGAACAGCTTCAATAACAGGTGGGTGCGTATGAGCTCGATATTCGTCGGCCTGCTGGCAGGTTACATTGTAGCGGCATTCATGGGAAAGGTCGACTTTTCTTCGCTGGCGCAGACCAGTCTGATAGCTGTGCCGGTGCCTTTTAAATACGGCTTTCAGTTCGATTTTTCGGTGTTTCTGGGTATTTCGCTCTTGTATCTGGTGACCATGGTAGAGACGATCGGTGATATCACCGCCACATCTCTGGTTTCTGGCGAACCGATCGAAGGTGATCTATACCTTGAGCGCGTTTCCGCCGGAGTTCTTGGAGATGGCTTCAACTCGATGCTGGCCGCAGTTTTTAACACATTTCCAAATACGACTTTCAGTCAGAACAACGGAATAATCCAACTTACCGGCGTTGCCAGCCGTCATGTCGGATATTTTGTTTCGGCCATTCTGGTCGTTCTTGGACTGATTCCTTATGTGGCCGCCCTTGCCGCTCTGATGCCGGCTGCTGTTCTAGGTGGTGCCACCTTTTTGATGTTCGGCACTGTCGCATCTTCCGGCATCAGAATAATTGCCTCACAGGTAATTGACCGGCGCGGCACTCTGATTCTCGCCGTTTCGCTGGCTACCGGACTTGGTGTCAGTTTTGAACCCGGACTGGTCAAGGCCATGCCGGTCTGGCTGCATGGCATCATGAGTTCTGGCATCATTGCCGGTGGACTGGTGGCGATCATTCTGAATTTTGCTCTGCCTGGCAGCCCATCGGCATATTTACCCGACACGCAACCAGAAGTCGGCATCAAACCAGATCTGGATTAAATCTGTAGCAGTTTTATCTTACCGGCTCAGGATTCGCTTTTTCGCGCAATTCTTTTCCAGCTTTCTGCAGCTCGGCGACGCGACGCTGCAGGCCGGTTATTTCTGCTCGGATCTGCGCCAGCTGGTCTTCTTCGCGTCGAGCCCGGTTCCGGTAGATGTAAAAGCGGTTCAGCGCAACATCACCAGTTGCGCCGGTAACTGCCTGTCCGGCATAAGGATTGGTACCCTGGCCCATTCTGATTGAACTGTCACTGCCGGAACTTCCTTCAGGCAGCATATTGTCGGTCGGATCTGGCGCGCCCTGTTGAAAAGAGCCCGGGTAGTAATAGCGACGGCGGTAACGTGCCGCACTGCGCATCGAAGAATACATGTCTTCCATTACTTCCTTTTCCTGTTTCTGAAGAAAGGCAAGGCGCTGCTGAAGCTCTTCGACCTCGTCAGAAATGTCTGTGACCTGGCTTTGCAGTTCTTCACGGGCGGTGCGCTGCAGATACTGCTGCTGGTCACGTTCCCGCGCAATGCGGTTCTCTCTGATCACGCCACGTTGCCATTCGCGAATGTAGTTGAGCTGTTCGCGCAGTCGGCCGGCTTCGTCAGCGGCCAGCTGTGCTTCGTCAGGATCTTTTGCTATCGCCGCCGCCTTCTCATAAAATGCCATGGATTCTTCGAGATTGCCGATCAGAATGTTTTCAAAAAAACCGCGACGACAGAGCGCCGCCACGGTCTGGGGCGCATCTGCCGCCCGGTATTTTTCCAGAAGAGACATGGCCAGGCCATGATCTTCGTGCCGCAATACGCTATGATCGGCAATGATCGCGCGCTCGTAGAGTTCTATCGCTTCGCTGCGCTGGCCGAGGTGCCATGCTTTGAGAGCATCGCGCAGCAGATTGCGCGCCTTGGATGGATCGGCTTCCTGACCGATTACCAGACATTGCAGGTAACTCAGGTCTTCAGCTACAACTGAATTGCAGCAGAATGCCAGCAACAGGCACAGTATGAAAATGACTTTCTGCATTTTAAAGCCTCCTGTATCACTTTTCGTCCGCTGTCGTTCTAAGTGGCAGCAGAACAGCACAAATTGCTTGTTTAACCGTTGATGTTCATTTTTCCTTCAGAAAAAATGGCCGGGTTCATCAGTTTTGGTGAAGCGACAACTCTCGGTTTGAACTGCATGCGGTCGAGGATATCGCGCTCCATATCGATGCCCGGGGCGATTTCGGTCAGAGTCAGGCCTTCTTTTTCCAGCTGGAAGACTCCCCTCTCTGTAACGTATTTGACAACGGTGCCTTTTTCAAGGGCATATTTGCCGCTGAAGGTTATCTGTTCAACTTTTTCGACAAACTTGGCGGTTTTGCCTTCCTGCGCTATCTGCAGGCGGTTGTCAACGGCCGCAATCTTCAGCCCATCGGCGGTAAAGGTCGTACAGAAGATTACCTGTCGGGCATTCTGGGAAATATTGATGAAACCGCCGCAACCGGCGAACTTGGGGCCGAATTTGCTGACGTTGACGTTGCCGGCGGCATCAACTTCGCCGGCACCGAGAAAGGCGATGTCAAGGCCTCCACCATCATAAAAATCGAACTGTGACGGTTGCGGCACAACGCATGATGGACTGTAGGAAGCACCGAACGAGAGTCCTGATGCCGGCAGTCCGCCGATCGGCCCTGATTCTACGGTGAGGGTCATCCTGTCACGGATATTTTCTTCGCGAGCGATGTTGGCGACGCCTTCCGGCATGCCGATGCCGAGGTTGACCGTACAATTGCCGAGCGGCAACAGTTCTAATGCGCTGCGCCGGGCGATGATTTTTCTTATGCTCATATCCATGGGCTTGAACAGGGAATCTTCCGGAAACTGCACCTGGCCAGAATAGTAAGGGTTATACTGTTCGAGAAAGGTCTGCATGTGAAGATGCGGCTCTTTAACCATGTCTACCAGCACAACATAATCGACGAGAATACCGGGGATCTGCACGAAAAGGTGATTTATGCCGCCGCCGCGGGCGAGACGCATGACCTGGCAGATGACAATGCCACCGCGCTGTTTGGTTGCCATTGCCTGCGAGAGCGCGTCGAGCGGAGCTACTTCCTGCTCCATGCTGATGTTGCCGAATTCATCGGCAGTCGTGCCGCGAATCAGGCAGACGTCGATATCGAAGTGCTTGTAGCGCAGATAATCATGGTCGTCGAGTCTGATCACTTCGACGATATTTTCGGTGGTTCGGCTGTTGACTTTGCCGCCGTCAAGGCGCGGATCGACGTAGGTCTGCAGACCTACGTGAGTTATGGTACCGGGCTTGCCCGCTGCGATATCGCGAAACATATGCGAAATTACGCCCTGTGGCAGATTGTAGGCTTCGATTTTGTTGTCGAGTGCAAGTTTGCCAAGTTTCGGTGCCAGACCCCAGTGCCCGCCGACAGCGCGTTTGACCATACCTTCGTTGCCGAAATGGTTGAGCCCGCGGTCTTTGGCGTCGCCCTGACCGGCGACAAAATACAGTTCGAGATTGCGCGGCTGCCCTTCTTTGAGAAAACGCTGCTCGAGCGCTGAGGTCAGGGCTTCCGGGTGCCCGCTGCCGACAAAGCCTCCGACTACCACTTTGTCATCATTCTTGATCAGTGATACTGCCTGCTCAATACTGATAAGTTTCGATTTCATCGGATGCTCCTTGGCTTCACTGGCTAATATGGCGGGCGAGGGGTTCCTTCAGGTAATCGGTCTCGAAAAGGCACGAAAGGTGCCCATTGCGGCTGTTGTAATAGCTGATTTCGCAGTCGTTCAGCAGCGGTCTGGCTTCTTCTGCCTGTTCGCGGGTGAACATCAGGTCTGAATCGTCGATGATCATGCGAACCGGAGTCTTTATCTTTGCCAGTGCATCTTTCAAGGTTTCGCCGGGTTCGCACAGGTCGAACAGTGTGTTGGCCTTGGCGATGTAGATGTAGGCGTTCGGGTCAAAATACTGCATGCGCGCGATAACCGACTTTTCGATTTCGCCCTCGACGAGAAAATGTCCGCGAAAGCTCTGATATGGGCTGGCGCAGGTCATGAAAGTCGGGTCGAGAAAAGCGCGGTTGAAATTACTGTAAGCCCAGTGGTCGGTGCGGGTTTCGGTCAGGAGTATCTTGAAAGCGAGCAGCAGGCCTTTATAAGGCGCTTCGCTGCCATAATAATCACCGTTCTGCCACCTCGGGTCGAGCATGATTGCTTCGATGCCGAGCTGGTTTGGCACCATGATGCAGGAAGGACGCATCATCGGGGTAGCTACTATCGAAATGACCTTTTCAACCGACTCAGGAAAATATTTTGCCCAGAGAAATGCCTGTAACCCGCCCATTGACGGGCCAACAACGAATTGCAGTTTTTTGATGCCGAGTGATTCGATCAGGCGCTTCTGCAGTATCACCACGTCATCGAGCGTGAATATCGGAAAATTCATGCCATATGGTCTGCCGGTGGTCGGGTCGATGCTGCCGGGCCCGGTAGTGATGACGGTAGGACTGTTGAAATTGATGTTACTGATGACATCTGAGCAGATGACGAAATATCTGTCAGTGTCGATTGTTTTGCCGGGGCCGATCAGGGTATCCCACCAGCCGGGCAGCGGGTCGCTTTCGGCATATCTGCCGGCGGCATGGCTGGTGCCGGTAAAATACTGGCAGACGAGAACGGCATTATCAGCCCGTTCGTTCAGTGTGCCGTAAGTTTCGTAACCGAAAGTTATCGGTATGGTTCTGCCAGAATGTTTGAAACAGTAATTTCCGGCAGCAAAGCTGCGCTTTTCGGTTAACATCCTCAAAGTGTCCTTTCGCAGATTGTTTTTCAGGCAAAATTGTAACACAAATTGCTTTGCCGGTGCAGCCCGATTTGCTGAAAAATGTCTGTCAGTTCTCGAATGCTGTGATCGGCGCTTATGATTTCCTGTTTGACCTGTTTAAATGCTATAATATATTCAGGATAGAGTTAAAAGTGTACGCTCTGTTGTGTGCAAATGCTGTAATCAACGATCCGTCAGGAGTTTTCGATGACAACGGAAAACATATTCTGGAAGCGCCGCGGCGCAATGATGCTGATGCTGCTCGTGGTTATCATCATCGGCAGTATCATCGCCATGCAGATTCTCCCGGGAGAAGAAATGATCACCCGGCGTTCGGTCGAGAAGAGCTTTGACGTAGAGTTGAGCCAGCTCCGCGAAGCCATAGACCTTGCCTACATGGCCGGCGACATGGATGGCTCTGCTGTGGCTACGATCACATTGCCGTCAGCTGACCTGCCTGATGCAGAGAAGATGGCAGGCATTGCTTCGGCTATTGCGAGTCTGACTCTTTATGGATATCTCAGATCTGACTCGGTGCGTGATCCTACTGTGCCGGCCTACCAGTGGGGGACAACTTATGAAAATTACTGGCAGGTTCGCGCAAACATTGCATCAAATCCAAGTTTTGAGATTACTGAATCAGGCGCGGTTTTAAGCTGGCGTGACCATGAGGGCAAAGAGATAGATGGTGTTGATACCACTCACGTCGCTTCGGTTACTACTTTTTTGCAGAGTATGCAGATCGACGATTACCCTTATCAGAACAAGCTTGGTAATATGCTGGCTTCAGGTGGTTCGGCACTGCGCCTCACCCGATAATCACACTCGCTTATTTTAAATCGCCACAACGAAAAAACCCGCTGAATCAGCGGGTTTTTTCGTTCCGGTGGAGCTGATCACAACCGAAGTGGCGCCGGCAACGCTGACCATCAGTGAGTTTGTTGAGAGGGTAAATGGGTTGTTACCCCAAAAAGTTACCCCAAAAAAATATTTTCGCAAAATTTTATTTTTTCTCGATCTCGCCATACCATCGGCAAGAATCTTACCGGCCGCCACCTGCCAAAACCATACCTTTACACTTTTGCTACTGCTACAGTTGCTACTCTGCTACACTTCTTCGCAACGCTCAGGCGTCATTGTCTTTCTTGCCCGGCTTGAATCCGATCTTCCTTTTACTCGGCATCGGCGATTCCAGAAGCGGCAAAATGATCTCGTGAAAGATTTTGAACTGGTCATCATGGCCAGAAAGCCGGCTTTCAATTTCTTCAATCTTGGCGGCAATGTCGGCATAACTCAGGCTGACCTTGCGTAATCTGACAAACGCCCGCATTATCTCGATGTTTACCTGAACAGCTTGCGGGCTCCTCAGAACGCTCGAAAGCATCAAGATACCGTGCTCAGTAAAAACGCGGGGCGGGTGTCGAAAGTGGCCGCCAGTCGGTAAGGTCGCAATTTGCGACATTACACTTTTTGCCTCATCTATTGTGAGTTGAAACATAAAATCTTCAGGGAAGCGCTCAATATTGCGTGTCACCTGTTCATTCAATCGCCGGTTTTCAACCCCGTAGAGCTCGGCAAGATCAGAGTCAAGCATGACTTTCTGGCCTCTGACCTGATAAATCTTCTGCTCAAGGTGTTCATGGTCAACCTGTATCAGCTTTGTCATTCGCTGTCACTCTCTATCATTTGTTGTCATTATAGCCCGGTATCATGCGGCAATCATTCCGGCCGCCACTTATTCAATATACGCCGATCTGTTCGCCAGTCAAGACAATGCCGGCGCTTATTATGCGCTGGCTGTTGTCTGGTCGCTGAGCCCGCCATTGTTGCCGGTCATATCAGGGTAATATCAACGCCAGTATGAACAAGCGCCAGCCGTTGCCGCGCCTCGATGTATGGTCAATGGCCTGCCCTGCTCCCGGAAACTTTGCAGGGTTAAGAGTTCGTGGCGGCCGGCTTAGCCAGCTTTGAACCGGCAAACCTTCGCGCCTGCTTCGGTCTGCTGTTGCTGCCTTCGCCGGGCAAATGTCGAATAATTTTACATTTCAAATCCGAAATAATTGCGGATTTCACCACCCTGTGTAATCATCGCTTCTTTAAAAACTTTGCAAGCGGGTTTTCCTTCTCCGGCAACTTCGCCTTGACGCTCGATCTGGTTGACGGGCTCATGCCGAACTGAGAAGCAAAAAGACTGATCTGCTTTGCCGCCGCGTTCGCAACGTCAACCAGCGGGTTTTTGATTCTTCGGCCTCGCTCATTCGTGACGGTCAGGCCCTCGATTTTTAACTGTTCCTCTGCCTGCCACAACCGGGCAACGGCCGCACAATATGCCGCCAGCGCCATTTTATCAACCTGCGAGAGTAGCCCTAATTTTTCGAGAATCGGCGCTATCCTCTGCCATTCCTGCAAGGCCCGATCTGATAAAAACTCAGGCGCTTCGGGTATGCAGATTTCCGGCTGTGGCTCGTTCGGGTTCGCTCGATCTGGCCGGTAAGTTCCCTGAAGTATCTTTAAATTTGTTGGTTTTCTTGGTCTAGCCATCGCTGATTCTCCTTAAAATGTATCAAGTCAAAATTCTGACGGAATCGAAAAATCATTACCGCGGTCGGTCTTGGTCTTGAAGTCGTAAGGTTTTGGCATGCCCCCATGGCCCGCGTCAATAGCTGGTTGCGGCGCCTAGCGCCTCTAATTCTCTCTGCTATGGCCCTTCTCCGTCATGCCACACAAGCAAACTGTAAAGGCTGGCCATGGTCAGAAGCAGTATCAACCTGGTCATGTGCTACCCCTTGCCAGCCATGGCCGGGCATCTTCGACACGTGAACGCAATACCGACAACGCAAAGCTATAATCATCGGGCCGCTGATCTCGGTCGATAGGGTCGATTGTGTTAAGGGCTTTGCTAAGTCCTTCGGCAACCACAAACAGCCGCCGCCGTCTGGCCGTCTGCTCGATCTCGATAGCTTGGTATATTTCGAGCGCTTCAGCGGTATGTGGTATCGTCACCAGTTCGCCGCGCTCCCATGCTGCCAGCCTTTCAGCGTCATTCTCTGTCCGTTGCGCTGGCGTGGTCTGTGCTGCGTTCGTTTCGGCGCTGGTATGTTCAGGCATGGCCGGGCTGTCTTGAATCGCTCCAGCGGCCTGCAATTCGACGGCCTTTTCTGGTTCGCGTGGTGTTTCTGTAGGCTTTGCTACTGCTACTGTTGCTACTGTGCTACCGGCCGTCTTGAAAATCTCGGAAAGAAAAGCCTGCTGAAAGCTCATGCTGTTGGCTCCTGACTGCCGACAATGGCGGGGTTCATGATTGCAAGCCTTTTCCTGCCATCAGCCGCCACTCTAAGCCGGTCGAGTTCTGCAAGTTCCTGTAATGCCGCCTCAAGGTTCTGGCGCTTTCGCAACGGCCCCGGCCCGTATTGTTGAATATCTCGAAAGTTGATCTTGTCGGTATGCTGTTCTTTGCATCGTCTCTGTAACCAGTTGTCGAGCCGGGCCGCCCCTGCCATCTCTGCCGGTATTGCGATCTCTCCGAAGAATCGGCGCGATTCTGTCAGGTGCCAGAGTGCTACCCTTATGGCCGATCTGACAGCCGCCGCTTTTACCGTGGCGCTTATCCCGTTCTCGAAAACTTCAAAGCATGCCGCCAGCCGGGCCACGTTGTCGGCGCTCTTGCTCGCTACGTCTCGAATGTCGCAAAATTCGCCGCCTGCTCGAAGCTCTTTTTCGACATTGTTGTAATAGGCAACCCAAAGCGCCCGCGCTTCTGGCTCAAATTTCATTGTTACCAACTGCAAGCCGCCGTGCTCAGCAAATGATACGCCGCTGTTCAATATCTCTGTGATTCTGCTGTTAAAGGCTTTGAGCTTTGGCCAGCCAGCCGGGGCAGGGTTTGCCGTGTCGTGAAAGCGTGTCCCTTGCGTAGTTTCAGGCCATGCCAGAAGAAAACGGGCAAGAAAGCCGCTACCTCTGGCCAGTTCGCCGCTTTTCTCAAAGAAGGTTCTAAGCGTATCTTCTTGAATTTGCAGCGCTACTGTCAGCCTTGCGCCCTGAACCGTGAAAGAGCGGCTTGTTTTCCGGTCGATGTTCAGCGGTTTGCCGTCCCATAACTGATTTAGTGTCGAAAGGTTTCTCATGCAAACGTCTGGTTGCATGCCATGAGAACCGAAAACTAAACCGGCTTCACTCGATACAATGCCGCCAGAAGGCCAGCGGGTAAGGCTTTCAACGAGTTTTTCAGGCGTAACATCGGTATAAATCAGTTTCGGCTCTCTTGGCCGCTCCGGTTCCCGTTGCTCGATCTCTTTGAGTTTGTCTTTAAGTGCCGCCGTGGGTTTATTGGTTTTTGCCGCCTGCCGGATTGCGTCCTTAACCCCGGCTTTTTCCGCTTCCCATGCGTCATACTCGGCAAAGTAATCTGATATTACCGGCCTGAGCCGGTCAGCCTCTTGCTGTTGATAATCCCAAAACGGCCGCATGAAATAGCCGTCTACTGTCGTTTTGCGCTCTCCCGATTCCGCTATGGAAAGCAAAAACAACGCAACCGGGCCCGTCAGCCCTTCGATTCTTTCTATATCAACCTTAGACTGAATGGCCAGCGATATAGCAGACAACGCGCAAGTTGCCGTAAGTGCTGCCGGGGCTTTAACAAAGCTGTTTACCTCAATAACAGCCTGTTGAATCATTGCCGGCAAGGCGTCGAGCGGGTAGGGCTCCGGTGTCAGGCTGGTTATTGTCGGCTGTGGTTCTGGCCACGGGGTAAACTCAAGGTTTTTTTCGTTGTCGGCTTTGCCGCCGATCTGCTCGAAAGATGTAATTTTATTCATGACTGGCCCCTTTCCGGTAATGCCCGCGGTGACTTCACACCAGCCAGCCAGCCGCTTTCAAATGTCGCTTCGGCTTCGGCCTGATTTTTGAATGAACCGCCGCGCCGCAAGTATGCTGCCGTAAGGTGTTGTTTTATGGCTTCTTTGTCGAACAGGCCAAGATAGAAAAATTGCCCGATCTTCATTGCAGCAACATTCAAGGCGCTGTTACCGCC
>Ga0116144_10001868_pt1 | contig 23936 bp, 18 predicted proteins | sample AD_UKC035_MetaG_FD_89746 | JGI IMG/M metagenome (GOLD analysis project Ga0116144, IMG submission 89746) | Active sludge microbial communities of municipal wastewater-treating anaerobic digesters from USA - AD_UKC035_MetaG | ecosystem: Engineered > Bioreactor > Anaerobic > Digestate | place: USA...
CCATGGATATCCACCCCGCAGGCAAAATGCTGGGAAGCCTGTGAAAGGCCATGTGCCGTGAGGTAACCCCCATAACTGCCGCCCCAGAGGGATATCTTATTCATGATGACATCGGTCCGGTTTCGGAGGAAATGGCCCGCAGCGATCAGGTCGCGGACTTCGGTCGCCCCTCCGGCGCCATAGTTGAGGGCCTCTCGAAAATCAAGGCCATATCCGATCCCGCTCCGGTAATTCAGGGAAAGGACGATATAACCCCGCGAAGCAAAATACTGGTTGAGAGCATAGGCATTGGAATAATACTGGCTGTAATGAAATCCCACGAGCATCTGCCTCCTCGACCCGCCATGGAGGAAAATCAGGGCGGGATACTTCAATCCGGGGTGATAACCCGGGGGCAAAAAGAGATCTCCGCTGACCATCATCCCATCGGTAGATTTGATTTTTACCAATTTGGGCTCAACCAGGGCGGAAGGGAAATCCGCTGGAAACCTTTCGGCAGCCAGGTCCTGTCTTGCCGGGCCTTTAAGCACCGCAGGCCAGGCCGGCCGTTTTGCAGAAGATTGCAAGAAGGCTAAACCGGATGATATGGGTACGGGTGACCATTCTATGCCCATGCCCGGAGTGATACAAAACGGTTTACCATCGGGCAAATCCATCTTCCAGATATGGCGCCTTTCGGGATCGTCGATATTGGTCGTATAATACAGGGTCTTCCGGTCAGGGCTAAGGCAAACATTTTCAATCTCCCCTTTGCCCGGGGTGAGCAGGGAAACGGATTGTTTGCCGATATCCAGAGTATACAGGAGTTGCCATCCGGTTTTTTCATAAGGAAAGAGCATCTGGTTTTCATCGAGCCACCAGAGCGGATTTTCAACGACGGGAATTTCATTGGTAAAGGCACTGCCCCTCCCTTCATCGGCCTTCCATACCTCACTATCTGTTCCGGAGCCCAAATCGAATACCCGGATGCTCCAGGGATTGGAAGTCCTGACCGCGGTAAAGGGAGGAATTTTATTGATATGAGGGACCCGGATATATGCCAACTGCCCTCCGTCCGGGGACCAGGCCGGATACTGATCACGATCCACGCCGGCCTTTACAAAGTACACCGACCGGATACTGAAATCATATATCCCTACAAAAGAATGATCGCCCCGGTGGCTCACGAAAGCCAGTTTATTTCCATCCGGGGACCATCTGAGTTGAGCCATGGTACCGCGGGATTGAAATAGTTTTTGAACCGGTTTTGCCGTATCGTTTAAATCAGAAATCCAGACTTCCCCGCGGTGGAGAAAAACCAATTGCCTGCCATCCGGGGATATGGATGGGCTGGTGCCCGGCCCTATATTCCGGAGATGGCTCCCATCCCGGTCCATGATCCAAATACTTTGCCCGGTTGGTACTTGAAGGAAGGCGGGATTGGCGGCCTCGCCCCGACTGTTGGCAGCATTACCCCGGACAAAAGCAATCCTTTGCCCGTCGGTACTTATGTTCAATTGACCCAGTTCCAATCCTTCGTCCCCGGTGTAAGACGTCACGGGCCGGCTTTGATCAAAAGGGGATTCAGAAACAAAAATATTCCGTTCACCCCGGTCATTAAATACCCAGGCCAGGGTATGGCCATTACCTGAAGCCTTAAGTTCTGTTGGAAAGGGGGGAGACAGTACATTCTGGATCGAAAACTGGGCTTTGAGAGCCGGGGCTAAAGTAGAGAGCAGAAGGAGAATACATTTTTTCATCGAGCCGGATTTTAGGGCATTGGGAAATAAAGATAGGTTATGGTACTTTATCACTAAATCATTTAAATTCAAGCCATGATGGGTATATGGAAATTAATGGTCGTCCTGGCTTTTCTGATCCCGGGAAGCCCCGCACAGACGCCGGTGAAGCCAGTAGTGCAGGATCAATTGAAGGCTGCAAGTTCAGCCCAAATACATGGTTACCTCGGCCGCAGGCTCGATTCATCTTATGAAAACAGGATCCTGGCCCAGGACCCCGATCGCCTGGTCGCTCCTTTCAGAAAACGCACGGAAACCAGTTGCTGGCAATCGGAATTCTGGGGAAAATGGTTTACCTCCGCGGTGCTGGCCTACCGGTATCGGCCTGAAGCACGACTTAAAACAGTCCTGGATAAAGCCGTTGAAAGCCTGCTTGCGACTCAAAGCCCGGATGGTTATATCGGCAACTATGCACCGGACCGCCACCTTCAGAGCTGGGATATCTGGGGTCGGAAATATTGTATGCTCGGACTCCTTTCCTATTACGATCTGACCGCAGATAAAAAAGCACTGGATGCGACAGGCCGGCTGGCCAATCACCTCATGATGGAACTCAAACAAAAGCAGGTCAGCATAGTCCGCCTGGGCAATCATCGCGGCATGGCCGCCACCTCCATCCTCGAGCCCATCTGCCTGCTTTATGCCCGTACGGGAAACAAACAATATCTTGATTTTGCCAGGGAAATCGTAAACCAGTGGGAAAGTCCGGATGGCCCGCAACTGATATCCAAGGCCGGAGTGGACGTGGCTTCCCGGTTTCCAAAACCGCAAAAAAACTGGTATGGCTGGGAACAAGGCCAAAAAGCCTACGAAATGATGTCCTGTTATGAAGGGCTCCTGGAATTGTACCGCCTGACCGGAGAAGCAAAATACCTCCAGGCCGTCGAGTCGACCTGGGATAATATAAAGGAGACGGAGATCAATATCGCGGGCTCCGGTTCTTCCGTGGAATGTTGGTTTCATGGACGTGAACACCAGTCCGAACCGGTGTACCATTACCAGGAAACCTGTGTGACCGCCACCTGGATCAGGCTGAGCCAGCAATTGTTGCGCCTGACCGGGCAGGCAAAATATGCAGATGCCATTGAACAAAGTTATTACAATGCATTGCTGGGCGCCCTGAAACCAGATGGGTCGGACTGGGCAAAATACACCCCTCTTTCCGGTCAGCGACTGGAAGGGAGCGAACAATGCGGCATGGGCCTCAACTGCTGCAATGCCAGTGGCCCAAGGGCCTTGTACACCCTTCCGCTCACCGCGGTGATGGAAGATGAGTCCGGCATTCAGGTCAACTTTTTTACAGCAGGTTCATACCGTCTGAAGACTCCGAATGGAAAACAAATCAAAGTCCTGCAGGAAACCGACTATCCGGCCTCGGGAATTATAAAGCTCATTCTGGAAATGGAACAACCGGAAGAATTTTCTTTGAAAATCAGGATACCCGGTTGGACCAGCAGGATGAAATTTAAGGTCAATGAGGAGGACCGTATGGAGGGAAAGGCCGGAAGTCTTTTTGAAATCGGACGCAGGTGGCGAAACGGGGATCTCGTTTATCTGGAAACCGATTTGAGGGGTCGGATCCATAATTCCGGTGCAGGCCATCGGCACGAGGCGATTACCTGGGGCCCCCTGGTCCTGGCAAGGGATGGCCGGCTCCCTGGCCCATCCCTGGAATCCATTCTGACCCCGGTGGGGGATTCCACCGGTTATATTCAGTTGGAGAAAGTAAGTCCATCAAATCAGGAGATCTGGATGCAATTCAAAGCGGCCTTTCTACCCGAATCCTACGCGGAAGGAGGCCCTGAACCCATAGCCGTCCATCTTTGCGATTATGCTTCGGCCGGCAACAGCGGGGAAGGCCTTCCATTTTTCAAAACCTGGTTGCCCCAGTTTTTTGATCCAAGAAAATGAATATTAGGATATGATTCAATCATTTATACCCGTAATTTTACGAACACTTTGTTGATCAGTCCCTTTTTGTTTATTCACGAATATAAAATCTGTTATGAATAAAAAACTAACCAATGCATCCAGGAGGAACTTTATCAGGCTTTCCGGTTCAACCCTGGCAGCAAGCACCATGGGCTTTAATGTAATAGCCAATCCTTATCCCAAGCATCAGTTCAGCGCCGAAACCCTCAAGGTCGGTATCATTGGCTGCGGTGGCCGTGGCACGGGCGCCGCTTTGCAGGCCGTCCGGGGGGATAAAAACATTGTATTGACCGCGATGGCGGATGTCTTTGAAGACAAATTGGAGATCGCCTACAATTCGCTGATGGAAGAAGCTCCGGATAAAATCAAGGTGCCGGCCAATCAGAAATTCCTGGGCTTCGACGCTTATAAAAAAGTAATCGAATCCGACGTAGACATCATCATTTCAGGCACTCCCCCGAATTTCAGACCTGCCCACCTGGAGGCGGCGATCAATGCAGGCAAACATGTATTTTTTGAAAAACCCGTAGCCGTGGACGCAGCCGGTATCCGGAAAGTCATCGAAGTGGCTAAAAAAGCCAAGGAGAAAAAACTGGGCTTCATGTCGGGTTTTTGCTGGCGTTACGACTTTCCTAAACGCGAAACCTTTCAGCGGGTATTGGATGGCGAAATCGGGGATGTCCTCTCCATCTATAATACGTACAATACCGGTGCCGGAGGCTGGCGGGAGATCAAACCGAGCTGGGGAAAATTCAAAAAAGAACTGCGCAACTGGGTGTATTATACCTGGATGTCCGGTGATCATATCGTGGAACAGGCCGTCCACAGCCTGGACCTCATGTCCTGGGCCAAAGGGGACGTACTTCCTATCAAAGCATCCGGAACCGGGGGCAGGCAGAGCCGGATCGAACCCGAGTTTGGCAATATTTTCGATCATTTTGCCATTACCTATGAATATCCCGATGGCAGCAGGGGCTTCCATCACAGCAGGCAACAGAAAGGGACAAGTGGCGCTTACGGTATTGAATTGCTGGGCACCAAAGGCCGTTGCGACATCAATGTCTGGAATCGTCACGAGATCAAAGGGAAACAAAGCTGGAGTTGGGAGAAGACCCATACGGAAAAGGATAAAAACAATATGTACCAGACCGAGCACGACGAATTGATGGCATCCATCCGGAAAGGGGACCCCATCAATGACGGCATCCGCAGCGCCCACAGCACCATGCTGGCCATCTGGGGCCGCATGGTCGCTTATACCGGCAAAGACCTCACCTGGGACGAAGCGCTGAATTCGCAAGAAATGCTGACTCCCCACATCGATGAATACAACTGGGACCTGGACTGGAAGATCAAGGAGGTGGCCCGTCCCGGAGTAACCCCGTTTACATAATAGGCCCTGACAGCCTTTTTGTTCTATTTTATTCAACGACCGTTTCGATCCCGGAACATAAACAGAATTTTATGTCAAAATTAAAACGCAGGGAGTTTGTGAAGTACAGCACCCTGGCCTCAGCCTCCATGGTTTTGCCTTTAAATATTCCTTACGGACCAGGCCAGCCCCTTACTAAAAAAAGCCTCAAATACGGCATGATCAAGGAAGGCGCCACCGTACTGGAAAAATTCAAGCTGATTAAGGATCTGGGTTTTGACGGGGTGGAGTTGGACAGTCCGAACCCGCTGCAGGAAAAAGAAATCCTGGATGCCCGGGATAAGACGGGCCTTGAGATTCCCGGCGTGGTCAACTCCCTGCACTGGAATTCGCCCCTGTCCGATCCCGATCCGGCCGTGCGCGGCAAATGCGTGGAATCGATGAAAACGTCATTGAGGGATTGTAAAAAATACGGGGGCACCACGGTGCTGTTGGTTCCTGCCGTGGTCAATGAAAAGGTATCCTATGCCGAAGCCTATGAAAGGTCCCAGGCGGAGATCCGGAAAATCCTGCCTTTTGCAGAAGAAACGGGCATTAAAATCGCCCTCGAAAATGTCTGGAACAATTTTCTGCTGAGCCCCCTGGAAGCCACGCGGTACATCGATGAATTCAATCATCCCATGATCGGATGGTATTTCGATGTGGGCAATATTGTGAGGTACGGCTGGCCGGAACACTGGATCCGCACCCTGGGCAAACGGATCCTCAAGGTGGATATCAAAGATTACAGCCGTAAAAAAGCTTCCGATGAAGGGATATGGAAAGGCTTTGACGCCGAACTCGGGGAGGGCGATGCCAACTGGGCGGCGGTGAATAAAGCACTCCGGGAAGTAGGTTACCAGGGTTGGGGTTCGGCCGAGGTGAATGGCGGAGACCGGCTGAGGCTGAAAGAAATATCAGACCGGATGGACCGTTGTTATGCCATGTAAACCCAATCGATTCTTTTAAAATACACCCATGAAGGCTTCAAGATTCTGGATGACAATCCTGCCGGCCTGTTTGTTGTTCATTCAATGTAAAAACAACAGGAATGAAGATGCAATCGATATGGACCGTGTCTTTGCCTGGTGCATCGTGCCTTTTGACTCCATGCAGCGGACCCCGCAGCAGCGCATAGAAATGCTCAAGGAACTCGGTATTAAAAAATACGCTTACGACTGGAGGGATAGGCATTTGGAAGAAATGGTGCACGAATGGCAACTGGCCCGGGAAAACCTGATTGAAGTCAGCGCAGTCTGGCTTTGGCTCGATGAAAGGACGGACACGATTGGAAAACTCAGTCCGGCCAATGAAAGGCTTTTCGCCAACCTGGATTCCGCCGGCCTGCATACGGACCTCTGGCTGAGCTTTAATGCGAATTATTTTGACAGCCTTACCCAGGACCAGGCCCTGGCCAAAGGCATCGCCATCGTGGACTATATTGCCAGTCGTGCAAAGTCCCTGGGCTGTAAACTGGTCCTTTACAATCACGGGGACTGGTTTGGGGAACCCGAAAACCAGGTACAGATCATCCGGGCCTTGCCCGGGCAAGATATCGGCATCGTATACAGTTTTCACCATGTCCACCATCAGCTAGACCGCTATAACTCGCTTTTGGATACCATGCTCCCCTACCTCAAAGCGGTCAACCTGAACGGCATGCGCCGAAATGGACCCAAGATCTTACCTCTCAACGAAGGCGATGAAGAACAGGCCATGATCCGGACTCTGCTGGCCAAAGGCTATACCGGGCCACTGGGTATCCTGGGTCATGTGGAAGAAGCCGATGTAAAACAGGTATTGGAAAAAAACAAGACAGGTCTTGAGGCAATATTGACCGGTATTGCCAAAAGGGAATAAATAATGCAGCCGGGCATTCACTACGGGCGCCGGGATCCCTGGTGAACATCGTCCTATACAGTCCACTCCGATCGCTTTTGATTTTCAAGCGGGTATAACCATACCAAGGCCCTACCATTCCTTCAGTCATATTAAGTGCTGATGTCTATCAGGACAAAGGACTGGCCCTGAGGGTAATTTTGATAGAAAAGGAGGAAAAATGTTTTCTTCGAGATCGAATAAATCGATTGAATTAATTGATGGATTCTTTAACGGGGTGGATCAAAGTCTGCTGATCTTTAAAGAAGGCGTCAAAAATTATCTCCACCAGAATACCGCGAGTTTTGCCAATAATCTGCAGGAGCTCGCGAAACTGGAAGCGGAATCCGACCTGATCCGGCGAAAAATCGAAGAAACCCTTTATACCCAGTCCCTCATGCCCCAGTTAAGGGGCGATATCTGGCGCCTGCTGGAAGAACTGGATAACCTGATCGACCTCTCTAAAAAGAACTTGTTCCAGTTTGATGTGGAAAATCCCCTGATCCCGGAGGAACTGGTTTTGGACTTTATTAAACTCACCCAGCTTTCGTTGTCGGCTGCGGAAGCCGTCATCCCGGCGGCCAAATCCTATTTCAACCAGCCGGCCGCAGTAAGTGAAAAAATCCACCGGGTTTATTTCTATGAGAAAGAAACAGATGTTTTCGCGGATGTGGTCAGGAGAAAGATTTTTAAGGAGATGCCGGCCCTGGGGCTCAGTGAAAAGTTCCACCTGAGATATTTCACCCTGCACATAGAAACCATTTCGGATACGGCGGAAAAGGTAGCTGATCTTTTAACCATTATGGCCATTAAAAGGATTGTCTGACTATGATCTTCTTATTCCTGGCAAGCGGTTTGTTTTTAGGGTGGTCCCTCGGGGCCAACGACGCGGGGAATGTATTCGGAACAGCCGTGGGCACCGGCATGATCAAGTTCAGGAAAGCGGCAATCGTTGCCGGTCTTTTTGTCATTTTGGGGGCCACTCTGCAAGGAGCCGGGGCCACGAGGACCCTTTCCCAATTGGGGTCGGTGAATGCCTTGGGCGGCGCTTTTACCGTTGCACTTTGCGCGGCAACGGTAGTAGCGTGGATGACATATAAAAATCTGCCGGTCTCCACAAGCCAGGCCATTGTGGGCGCCATCATCGGCTGGTGTTTTTTTACCACAAGCCCGGTGGATTATACAACTCTGGTCGTGATCATGACTTCCTGGTTGACCGGACCTGTTTTGGGAGCGGTATTCGCCGCTCTCCTGTACTTGCTGATGCGGACGTATATCCGGAAATCAAGAGTCCATGTGATCAAACTTGACGGCCGTATCCGCGTGGGCCTGTTGGTGGCCGGTGCATTTGGCGCTTACAGTCTTGGGGCAAACAATATTGCCAATGTGATGGGGGTGTTTGTAAATGCTTCCAATTATACGGTTCAAATCGGGAATCTGATTATTCCTTCCGAACAGGTCCTGTTTTTTGCAGGGGGTTTGGCGATTGCCGCAGGGATACTCACTTACAGCAAAAGAGTGATGCTTACCTTAGGAAAAGGAGTCCTCGAACTCACTCCGGAGACCGCACTGGTCGTCGTCCTGTCCCAGGCCCTGGTGCTTTTCCTGTTTTCTTCGTCTGCACTGTCTGCCTTCGTGGTGCGCATGGGCCTTCCGCCAATCCCCCTGGTTCCGGTATCGAGCACCCAGGTCATTGTGGGATCCCTCATAGGCATTGGCATGGTCAAGGGAGTGCAGGAAATCCGCTTCAAACTGCTGGGCAGCATTTTCGGGGGTTGGTTGCTGACCCCGTTCTTCGCAGGCGGCCTGACTTTTATCAGTCTGTATGTTATCAGCAATGTATTTGAAATCCCTGTGATGAGCCGGCAACAGGCTGTGAATGCGCCGCAAGATCTTCCGGTCCACTTCCATTTCCCGGCTTATCCCATGGTTTTATGGCTCTTTTTGGCCCTCCTGGTTGTGGCTCTGTTTGCGGGGGGATGGTATTTCAGAACGGCCGGACAAGGGGTCCGGTCCCGGTATCCATTGGGGCAATGGGACGGAAATAATGGATATCGCCCTTTGTCCGGGGAGTTTTTGGGAGCAGAGGGTATACCTGGAAAAGCGATAATCAAACCGGAACCCGGGCTATCCGATACCAATCGGAATGCAGTGGTCAAACATGCTCTCCATCTTTCCGACGAACGCCGTTTTCTGGAATCCATGAGGGATTCCCTGGAACAAGCCCAGCGGGAGCCGGAACTGCAAAAAAAGAATGAACGAATCCAGGGGATGCTCACCGCACTTCATCAAAAAATGAATGACTCGGCAGAAATCCGCCGGTTTTACATGGAATTGGAAACGGCGATCGGGCCGCTCCCTTCGAAACTAACGGCAGCCGGTTCTCATCTGACGGTACAGGAAAAAAAACTGGCCCTGTTGCTCCGGCTTGGCCTTTCCAGCAAAGACATCGCCCCCCTTCTTGGGATTTCTCACAAAAGTGTGGACATCGCCAGGTATCGGTTGAGGAAAAAATTAGACCTCAGGAAAGAAGACAATTTAATTCAATACATCAATACGGTTTAACCATAAATTATTAATTATGAAAACAACAGCAATTACTGCGGCATTAGCCTTCCTGATACAAATTGCTTTTGCCCAGGACACCAGCAGGCAGGACCGGTTTAACCAGTACGGCCAGATGGTGAGCAGATCGCCCCTGGATGTGGAAAACCGGAACGGCATCCTGGTTTTCGAATCGGCGGACCAGGATTACCGGCTCTGGTTCGACATCCGGGTACAGGTGGATGGACACTATTTTCCGGATAAGACCTTAAACGCCATTGGAAACGGCACCTCCATCCGGCGGGCAAGGTTCGCAGTCAAAACCAACCTTACCCGGAACTGGTACGGTGAGCTTGACCTTGATTTCTCCAACGCGGTACTGGAATTGAAAGACGCCTATCTCATGTACGATTTCCGCAACGGACTGGCCGTCCGGGCAGGAAATTTCAAAGAACGGTTTTCCATGCTGCAGAACACCTCTTCACGAAATGTCAATTTCCAGGAAAGGAGCATGGCCGTGGAAGCTTTTACCCCTTCCAGGCATATTGGACTTGAGGGCTCCTACAGCGGAAAATATTTTATGACCGCCGCCGGCGTCTTTTTCCAGGAGGTGGATGACGCCGAACTGAGAACCTTCGTGGAAGACAACAATAAAGACTATGGCAGGGATGAAGGGATCTCCCTCACGGAAAAATTGGTCTTGCAGCCCTTTGGGGATGCAGCGGATTACGGAGTTCACCTTGCGGTGGCCCACTCCTACAGGCAGCCTAAAACCAGTGTGGAGGTAGCCGAATGGGGAGGATTGAGATACAGCACCCGTTCCCTGAGCAATGTCAACCGGAAAAAATACCTGGATACCGATATCATCCCGGATGTGAAATACAGCAGCATAAACAATTTTGAGTTTGCCGCTTTTCACCGGGGTTTGGTCTTCCAGACGGAATACCTGACCAGCCGCGTACATCGTGAAAGCGATCTCGCCAAACTCGATTTTGGAGGGTTCTATGCACAGGCTGGCTGGCTGCTTTTCGGAGGGCGGCAATATTACAACAAGCTCGAAGGGGAGTTTGGCCAACCCTACAGGGGTCAGAAATGGGGGGATGTCGAATTGACCTTCCGCTACGATAATATCGATATGAACGACAAGGATATCTACGGCGGAGCCGCCGAAGCCTATACGGCAGGGATCAATTTTTATGCGGCAAAGAACATACGACTCATGATGAATTACAGCTACGTCAATCACGACCGGTATGCCAGCGGCAAGGGTAAACTATTTGTGGGTCATGACCTGACGGGAGCCCTTACCAAAGATCCCAGACAGGTCGCAGACCCGAAGGGCAAAGCTGGCGATGATTTCGGCATGCTGGGCGTCCGTTTTGAAATTAACTTTTAACCACAATCTAAAACTCATTCCTATGAAACGGAAATATTTGATATGGAGCGTATTTGCACTTCTTCTCTTTGCCAGTTCCTGTGTAAAAGATGAATTGTTCAATGGTCCGGCAACCCTTTCCAATGTGAAACAGGTGCCGGTTGCTCCCAATTCCTCGGAAGACGTGCTGGTCACGGCAAGGATCACCGATTTAAAGGGCATTGCCTCGGTAAATTTGTTGTACCGCGTCATTGCCGGCGGCACCTTTTCATCGATACCCATGACTTCAACCGCGCAATATGAATACCAGGGAACCATTCCGGCAACCCCGTTCGGTACCAAGGTGGAGTATTATATCGAAGTCCTCAACAGCGGGGGATTTACCTCCCGGTATCCGGAAGTTGAAAACCAGTTTGCCAACTATACCGTCGGGGCATCCAACCTCATTAAGCTTTATATCAACGAAGTCTTTGCAGACGGTACCAAGGACGAAACCGATCCGGACTGGGTTGAAATATACAATGGATCGGATATCCCTGTAGACATCAGCGGTTATTCCTTTTACGATCAGGGTATTAAAACCGGCGGGAAACCCAAACGGGTCCTGAATGCAGGGACCATCATCCCATCCAAAGCGTTCTTTGTGCTGAAAACCGAATATACGGGCGGGGAATATGCCATCGAGTTCGGTTTAAGCACCTCCGGGGATGCGGTCTATCTGGAAAATGCCGCAGGGATACTCGTAGCCAGCCTGGATTTCCAGACGATCAGTCTTTCCGGTAAAAAATCCTATGGACGCCAACCGGATGGATCGGATAACCTCGTTGTATTCACCACCCCGACCCGGGGTACTTCCAACAACCATTGATGCAAACTACGGTTCCATCGGAGGGACTGGGAATAAAGCCCAGGTTTGAATTCAGGTCTTTCGGACAGGGATTTGAAATCCCCGCCAAAAGAATGGCCCGCTTGTCCATGCCCGTCCCGGAAAATATCTGGGAAAGACAAAGTGATGAAATCTATATCGTCTCCCGCAATAACGATATTAACAATACCAAAATCCGGGACGGCATGATGGACATCAAAACGCTGGTACAGACCCTGGATGGGCTGGAACAATGGAATCCGGTCATGAAAGGGCAGTTCCCCCTTACCGCCCAAATCCTGCTGACGGAAGTATTTCCCGCTTTCGGGGCCGCCTTGCCTGAACTTACCAAGCAAGCGTATTCTTTTGATGACTTTATGGAACTGGTCAGGCGGCACCAGGATTTGCAGGCCGTGCGTGTACACAAACGGCGGTTTGCTTATCTCGTCAATAATACCATTTGTGAAACCGGCCAGGTTTTGATCAATGGGGCCAGGGTGGAAACCATCAGTTCGGAATCCACAGAAACAGCCGATGTCCATAAAACCCTGAAGGACCTTGGCCTGGAAGGATTGGAAAACATCAATTATCTCCAGGCCATTAAAAGGGTGATTGGCATGATCGACCAACCGCTGGCCAACTAAATAAAATACCATGGCACAGGAAATTGAAAAAAAATTTTTGGTGACTTCAGATGCTTATAAGGCCATTGCACTGAAAAAAATCCGGATTACCCAGGGATATCTTTCCTCCGTACCGGAACGGACGGTCAGGGTGAGGATAAAGGGGGAATCCGGATTTTTAACCATTAAAGGAATCGGAAATGATTCAGGCGCTTCCCGCTACGAATGGGAAAAGGAAATTCCCCTGGCTGAAGCGCAAGAACTGATGAAGATCTGCGAGCCCGGGGTTATCGACAAGACCAGGTATGAAGTGCCGGCCGGCACGCGCCGGTGGGAAGTGGACGAATTTCATGGGGACAACGAAGGCCTGGTGGTGGCCGAGCTCGAACTGGCCAATGAAAATGATGCTTTTATAAAACCCGGCTGGATCGGGAATGAGGTGACCGGAAAGGTGGAGTATTACAATGCCATGCTGATGAAAACCCCATACCGCCGCTGGCCCAAAACCCAAAGGCCTTAAGCCATGAACACAAACAAACAGACGGTCCACCCACCGGTCATAGAACCGGAGGATAAAAATCAAGACCAGGCCGTCCCCTCCCCGGTTTTTGACCCCCTGGATATGAACAATTACCGGGTGGAGAAATTGAAAAAAATCCCCCGGAAAGGATTTGAGAAATGGATGGAGCAGTGGGGTGGCCTTTTTGCCATCCTGGCCTTTGTCTGGATTTATTTTTTTGCCGATATTTCCTTTCTCAACGACATCAAGCCTGAGATCCTGCAAAAAGAGGGGGCGCAGCGGCTCAGCGAAATCGGGGCAGAACAATTTTCCCGCATCAACTATGCCATGCTCGGGGTATTTGTGGCCTCCATTATCCTCTGGATCACGGAAGCCGTGCCTAATTACCTGACCTCCCTCCTGGTGATCCTCACGATGGTCCTTACGGGAGTCACCTCGGAGAACCTGGCCTATGCCCAACTGGGTCACCCGGTGATGTGGCTCAACATCCTCTCCTTCATTCTTGCCAGCATGCTGGTGACCACCCAAGCGGCCAAACGGTTTGCCTTGTGGTTCGTGCTGCGTTTTGGGAAAAATGCGTTCTGGATCTTTTTCAGTTTTATCGTGATCAATATTGTATTGTCCGTTTTTATTTCGGCCACCACGGCCAAGGCCACCATCCTGCTGCCCATTTTTATGGTGATCGCCGCTATTTACGGGGCGACCCCGGGCAAGAGAAACAATTTTGGACGGAACATCGTCCTGCAAAACCTTTTTCAAATCAACATGGGGGCCACCGGATTCATCACGGGATCGGGAGCAAACCTCCTGGCCGGTTCCCTGATTGCCGGGGCCATGGGGATATCCATTTTTGGATACCAGGACTGGTTTGTGGCGGCCTTTCCGCTTGCGATGATCCTGATCCTGGCCGGCTGGTGGCTGGGCACTAAAATCATTTTCCCCATGAAGCCGGAAGAACAAAGGCCCCAGATAGAGGGAGGCATGGCCCGGTTGAAGCAGGAGTATGAATCCCTGGGTAAAATGAATAGGAATGAATACAAATCCATCGCAATCTTTCTGGTGGTCCTGGCCTTATGGGCAACCGATAAACAGCATGGGATTTCACAGACCGCGGTGGCCTTTATGGGAGCCGTAGTGGCTCTGCTGCCGGGGATAGGGGTGGTCAAATGGAATGATGTGGACATTCCCTGGCACCTCATGTTGTTTTCGGCAGGCGCCTATGCATTGGGGACCGGCCTCGACTCCACGGGCCTGCCTTCCAGCCTGGTGGATGCCCTGTTCAGGTATTTTGGCATTTCCGCGGAGACGCCGTTTTGGGTTTTATACCTCTCCCTGACTTTTATCATGCTGTTCAGCGGCATATTGTTCCAGGCCAAAACCATGAGGACGCTGATCTTTGTACCGATTGCCATCGGCATTGCCCAAAAATTCAATTACCCGGTCATGAGCCTGGCATTTCCGGTAGCTCTCCTGATCGAGCACGTCTATGTGCTCCCCTTCAACAGCAAGCCGGCGGCCCTCCTGTATACGACCAATCAATACAGCGTCATCGATTCCTTTAAATTCGGGTTTACGATGATGGTGATCAGCTGGATCATGATCATCATCTGGGGGGAGACGGTGCTGCGTTTCCTGGGTCATACGGTAAATGGGGTGTTTTAGATATTCCAAATTTTCAAAAATTGGAATATCTATTCTTTCCCCTCCACCAATACTTTTGGCATCGCCTCAATCAAAGGCAAAGCCGAATTGGCATTGGTAAAAATCACATATCCCATTTTCAGGTCCTTATAAAGTTCAAAGCCGCAACGGAAGTCCCCGTTGTTCCCTCCGTGGCCAAAAACCAGGCCGTAGGGGGATTCCCTTATAGCCAGGCTGATTCCCATATACTCCCTGAATTTTGGTTTCTCCTGTCCTTCAGGGGTATTATATTCCGATTGCAGGCTGAGCATTTCACGAAAGGTTTCCGGTTTTAGCCCTTGTTGATGCAGCAGGGCGAGCATAAACCGGGTAAACGCTTTTGCTTCGGTATGCATGCTGTAAGCCATACCCGGTTCTTCCGGCAACCCGTCGTTCGAGGGGATATTGTCGTTATGCCCTGTGGCTACCAGTTTGGCCAGGGTATCGTTTTTGGAAAAATAGGTATGGTATAGACCCAGGGGATCCAGGACTTCTTCCCGCAATACTTTTTCCACTTTTTTACCTGTGATTTTTTCAACCACCTTTTTCAGGTATTCAAATCCTTCCCCGGAGTAGCCGTAACGGCTGCCCGGTTCAAATTTGATATCCAGTTTTCCGTCCGCATTCATATACCGCCAGTTGGGGAAACCGGTCCGGTGGGAAAGCACATGCCTGGCTGTGATCTTTTTATAGCGGGCATCGTGTGCAATGTCCGGATAAGGCAGATATTCATACAGGGGTTTGTCCAGATCGATCTTTCCTTTTTCCACCAGCCGCATGACCGCATAGGCAAAGACGGGCTTGGTGACGGAAGCGGCCTCATAAAGGGTATTTTCATCGGTTTTTTCCCGGGTCTGGCTGTTCTTGACGCCATAAGCCCGGCTGTAAATCACTTTCCCGTCTTTGATCAGGGCCAGGGATACACCGGGGATCTGATATTGTTTTTGGTAGGTTTCAATGAAGGCATCCAGTTCTTTGGCCCTCAGGTCATTGAAATCATGAAGGATGCCTTTGGCCGGGATTAAACCGGGCACCGGAGTATATACCAATTCCAGGTCCGGACTTTCTACCCTCGCGCCCGGAGAGACCCGAATGGAAGGCGAAGGGCTGGCTGAAAGAACATACCATTTATTTTCAAATGACAGGTAAGGATTCCGGACGGCCATACGGTAAGACCCGGCCGGAACCGAGGCGCTGTACCTTCCGGTTGAATCCAGGGCCAGGTCCAGGAACACACCAGGCTCCTTTTCGGAGTTCAGGCCGATGGTGGCCGGAAAATTAATTTTCTTTTCACCAGCCCATTTTACCCTGCCCGAAAGAGGATGGGGTTCTTCGCCTTCTTTCAACAGGATGAGGTCACCCAGGCTGTTGGGATTTCTGTATTTATAACCTTCCGGTCCCCAGGCCGAATAACTAAAATCCCCGCCGGCATCTTTGTCAAAAACCTGTAGATCCAGGCCAATGGATTTCGGAGTGGATAAAGGTCCTTCCAGCACCACGCGCCATTCATAAAAGGATTTATTGCCCTGTCGGATGACCGCACCTTCTGTCTTGTCCCAACCGGCTGGGGTCACCGGGTCCCACCTTGACTTGTTGTAGTTTTTATGATCTACGGACAACAAATAAGAAGTCACACCCGAACGTCCGGGAAGGTGCAGCAAATCAAGGTCAAGTTCTACCGCATCCCGCGAGTTCCAGGATGCATTTTTTGCCGTATCCCGGATGTGGTCGTCATCGGTGACTTCGACCGCGATGTAAAGGGATCGGGACTCCAGGTGGTACCCGATCTTGAACCAGGCCTGGAAATCAGAGGCGTCCCGCGGTTTGATATCTGAAAGGTGGATGGCGATCGGATAACTGGTTTTTATCCAGGACCAGTCGGAGAGGTCTCCATCGATTTTGATTTGATGGATGGGATAGGCAATGGCTAAGGCCCCATTGTTTGCCATCAACCGTTCTGGCAAAAGTGGGCAACAAATCAGTAGGCCCCAAAAGGCAGTCAGGTATCTATATTTGACAGGCATGGCGGTGGAGTATGTTGGAATTAAATGAAAGACAATTAAACTCTGTGCAAGGTTGCAGAGACCAGGTCGCCTGTTATATACTTCCTGACCGGGAAAGGGTTACGCGATTTGATTATTTTCTTTTGAATTTAATGGATGGAAGCCCGTGTAACCATTTACCAATTCTGCAATTCCACAATTCCACACCCTATGATGAATGATCCGCAAACATCAGCCATTTTCCCCCGACTTTTTTCATGACCACCGTAAAATAACCGGAAAGGGCTTTGGCCTCCGGATAAGTCAGGTTAAAACGGCCATGGACCAGGTAAGCTTTGGAAGAAAGTTTATCCATTCTTAGCTGATCGAAATGCAGTTGTCCCATCCTCTCCTTTGGCCAGTTTTTTTGATAACTTGCTAAAATGGCCTCATAACCGCTGGTGATGCCGCGGCTGGAGACGATCCGGGTTTCGCCGCTTTTGAGGTAGCCCTGGCAATAACATTCTATATCACCGGCGTTCCAGCAGCGGACCTGTTCATTAAAATTATCCAGGATGGATTGCTCAGCCTTGGATTTGGCTTGGTATTGACAGAATCCCGGCACAGCCTGAATGAACAGCAGGAACAAAAGAAATTTTATTTTCATAAAAACAAGATAGGACGTTTTCTTCGAAAAGGAGTCCAGCGGCCGCGGGAGGGAGGAAGGGAGGAAAGGAAGCGCTCAGTTTCCAGCCCTTTGTCTTTCCTCTTCGGAACCTGTAGTCCTTCTCCTGGCCTGGGCCACTTTAGTGTTTCCAAAACGGTAGGTAAAATTCAGGTTAGCCACCCGGGTTTCCCGGTAGGCATGCCAGTTTTCGATATAATTGTTAAACCGGATGGTGGCCTTGGGCAGATTGGTCCAGAAGATATCGGTTACGTTGAAACGCAGGGTCCCCTGTTCTTTGAGCACTTTTTTCTGGATGCCGGCACCCAGGGCCCACTGAGGTTCAAAGGTGAGGTATCCATACTGATTCCCGGTATTGAAATTAAATGAAAGTTCGGCCGCCCAGCCTTTTTTCATAGTGAAATTGTTGTTGGTGCTCCCGGAAAACACGGCTTTCCCGTTGTTGAGCGAGGTGCCGGACAAATTGCCGTTGAAATGGTTGTAGAACAGGGAATAATTATTGATCATGTTCCACCAGGATTTTACGGCCAGGGGAGTGGACATTGTGAGGCCGTAATAGTCCGAGGAGATCAGGTTGACCGGGATCTGGACCGTCACATTTTCTTCTGAGGGAATATGGGGGAAAACGTCTTTGAACCTGGAAAGGATCACGGTTTGATTTTGCAGGGTCCTGCTGTAAGCCAGGGTCAGGTTGACCGTTTTTCTCGTATACCCGGCTTCAAAATTCCAGGTAAACTGGGGCAGCAGGACGGGATTGCCCGTGGCATAGGTGGTCACGTCGATCAGGAATAAAAAGGGATTCAGAGAATTGTATCCGGGGCGGTCGATCCTGCGGCTGACCGAAAGGCTGAAGGTCTGGTTTTTGTCCAGGCGGTAATTCAGGAAGGCGCTGGGGAACAATTGGAAATAAGAGGAATCGAAACGGATGTTTCCCTTTTCCTGCCGGGTATTGATTTGCGTGTGTTCTCCCCGCAAACCGACCAGCAAACTGAATTTTTTAAATTCTTTGCTCCAGTTCAGATAGCCCGCGTTATTGCCTTCCTTATAATAAAACCGGTTGGTTTTGGTTTCATCCACGGTGACTTCCTGGCCGTTCTTTTCCCAAAATTTGGCATCCTGGTCCGAGGAGACAAAGGAAGTTTTGAAACCGGCCTCCCACTTGGTGGTCTTATTGATCGGGTGGGTATAGTCTGCCTTCGCGGTGATGAAGTCCAGCAGGCCGTCCTGGTCCCCCAGGAGGGTGTAATCCGGGCGCAGCACTTCACCGTTGAGCTGGAAATAGCGGGTGGTATTGGATGAAGTGCCCAGGGTGGAGAACCGGCCATAGTCGATATCCGCCGTGATTTCCCTGCCGGTACTGTCCAGGCTTCTTTTAAAATTGAGGTTGGCGATCAGGTTGTTGTTTTGATTGTGATTGTCGGTATTCGTATTGAAGTTAAAAACGGGATTCCGGTTTTGATCAAAGACCCGGGAGGAATTCCGGTTAAAAGGATTGAAGGCATTAAAATTGGCATTCAAAACCACCCCGAGGATGGTTTTTTCATTGGGAGAAAAATCCGCTCCCCAGCGGAGGGCGTGAAAATGGCCGGGGATCTTGGTATAGTTGTCCTTTTCGTCCTTTCCGCTGAATTCAAAATTGTCGTAAAAATTGCGGTCCAGCAACAAGTGGTTGAGTCCGAGGCGGTAAGCGTAATTGTAATTGCCGAAGACATTGATTTTTTTATTGCGGTGATTCAGGCTCAGTCCGGTATTGGCCTTGGGATACACTCCCTGGCCATAACCTGCCGAAAAAGTCCCGTTGGTGCCCAGCCGCTGGTCCTTTTTCATTTTGATGTCGATGATCCCTGCATTCCCTGCCGCATCGTACCGGGCGGAAGGATTGGTGATCAGGTCGATGCGGTCGATGGCATTGGCCGGCAAACCTCTCAGGAAATTGGCCAGGTCGGCCCCGGACATGGGGGATGGTTTGCCGTCCACATAGATGATGACCCCGCTGCGGCCCCTCATGGATATATTGTCGTTGGCATCGATAAGGATGCCCGGAGATCTTTCGAGTACATCAAAGGCAGAACTGCCCGCCCCGACGATGCTGCCATCTACATTCACAATCAGCCGGTCCAGCCTGCGCTCAATAAAGGGCTTCTGTGCGGTCACCGTTACCGTGGAAAGGTTGACGGCCTGATCTTTTAATTGTATAATTCCTAAATCGTGGACGGCGGATCCGGCCTGAAGGGTAAAAGACCCGCTGACCGAAGGACTATACCCCAGCATGCTCACTTTGGAAAAATACGGACCACTCTTAAAACCCGTGAGTTCCTTCGCTTCCCCCGTTTCATTGGTAATGTCCCCCTTGACAAAAACGGAATCCGGCAGCCGGTAAATCAGGACATTGGCTCCTTCCAGGGGACGCTGATTCTCATCCATGACCTGCATTTTAATTTGAATGGATTCCTGGGCAAAAGCCATATTGAGTCCAAAAATGGAGATCAGAAGGAGGTTAAAACCTTTATTTGATATTGATTGGAGAGTGGCGGCGTATGGGCGTATTCGATTTTTCAGGGACTTTGTCATTGGATGAACCGGAGTTTGGAAGCAAAGAGGCAAATAAACCCGGTTTGGAAAGATCGCATTTCCCCCGGATGGGGGGAATCTGGGGTGGGAGTGAAGGGGTGACTCGCAATCACCCCTTCACTCCGCTACTATCTCCGATGGGGAACGACTTCCATATCGTTGTCGCGCGGAGGGATGGAGAACACGGAGTTTTGATCAGGGTTGGTCAATAAATAAAACCCCAAAGCTCACTCGCCTTTCCCTTCTTTGTTATATAATCTCCGTGTGCTCCTTTGCTCCGTGCGAGACAAACAGGCCTCTACACTCTCTTTGGACATCGGGTGATCGATACCTGGGCGCTAATGCCCTGTATCGATCTGAACTCCATGACGGACCAACTCCATCCACTCCTCCTCCAGGCTGAGCCTGGGCCTGGAGCTGCCGCTTCTCCGGTACCAGTAATCTGCATTCCCCAGGTCGCCTTCCTTTCGGTGGAGATAGGCATGGATCCGGGCTGAAAAGGCATCCCCCTCATCCTGGATAGCTTTATGGGCTGAATCCCAATCCTCATTGGCATCATACCACAAGGCCTTGAGGTGAAGACTCATCTCCTTCGGTGGCTCGGCCAGGCTAAGGCTTGACTTAAAATCTTCGAGAGTTTGGAATTGGGACATTGGACAAAATTAGCAGATTGAACTGCACGACAGATAGGTCGTCTTCTTCCTCCCTTTCCCCCATCCTCCCTTTTCCAAACATTCCCTTAGTTGTGATTGGTGCTTGGATCGAGGCAGGTAGCCTTAAAACAATTCCGCACTTCAACAATTCCACAATTCAACCATTCGAATGCAGGGCAATCGAATTCCCTTCCGTATCCAAAAAGAAGGCCATGTACCCGACGTCGTCCCCTATATGGGTTTTGGGCATGGTGATTCGTCCACCCGCTCCTTCCACTTTAGACAAGGCATTTTGAAGGTCCGGGTTACCGTTGAGATAAATTTTTACCCCGTTTTCACTGGGAATGTGATAGTCGCTTTTGACCAATGCGCCGGATGCTTTCCCGCTTCCATTTTCATAGGGGAAAAAGGCCATTTCCATGCCCATCATGGTGTCGGTGGGCATTTCTATGCCGAAAAGAGTTTCGTAAAATTTCCGGGCACGCGGCAAATCGCTCACGGAAATCTCAAACCAGTTGATGCTGTTGGTTTCTGAGGTCATAAAATAAGGTTTTAAACTTTAATAAAGGAAATGAATCGGTGATTCAGCGAGTGACCAAAATTAGACAACAAATCAAAACCCGTGAAAATTATTATTTGAGGCCACTCAAGACCACTCGCCTTTTTTGAGGGTTTTGTTTCATTTTGGATTAAGAATGTGATATGGGCCAACGATTTCAGGCCGAAATCCCAAGGCGGTATAGCCCCCTTTGCAGATCCCGTCCTAACTTAGTGGCCCAATCATTTAATCATGAAGAAAAGCATTTCTGTAATCCTTTTGTTATTCTCGATTGCCGGCTTCGGGCAAATGAATCCCATCGGGCAGTTTGACCATCACCAGGACGTGGGAAACCCTAAACTGCCGGGTTCGGCCGTGTACGATGAAAAAGAGCAGACGTATACCGTCACGGGAGCAGGAATCAATATGTGGGCCAAGGCGGACCAGTTTCATTTTTTATGGAAAAAAATCAAAGGGGATTTTACGATCAGCGCCACCATAAAGTTTATTGGCAAAGGCGCCGCGGAGCACCGCAAAATAGGCATCATCGCCCGGGATGAACTGACCACTAATTCCCGGTATGCCGACGCCTGCGTACACGGGGATATCCTCAGTTCCCTGCAATACCGGCCCACGGATACCTCCAACACCTACCAGGTCGTCCTGTCCTCCTATCATCCGACGGATATTGAATTTTCGCGCAGAGGCAATCTGTTTACTTTCTCTGCCGGGACCTTCGGGGAGAATTATAAATCGGTTTCAAAGGAAATCGAACTCAATGAAGAAGTCTATGCAGGCCTGTTTATTTGCTCTCATGTAGAGGATGTGCTGGAGACCGCGGTATTCAGCAATGTGCGGATCATCATTCCCGTGAACCCGGATTACCGCCCTTACCGGGATTATATCGGCAGCCACCTGGAAGTGATGGAGGTGGCCACCGGTCACCGGAAAATTTTATACAGCGTACCCAATTCCATCCAGGCTCCCAACTGGACCAAAGACGGGAAACATCTGATTTACAACAGTTCGGCCGGGCTCTTATACAGATACACCCTGGCGGACGGAAAGATCACGGAACTGAATACGGGGGAGGCCCGGTCCAACAATAACGATCATGTGATTTCCTTCGATGGGACCAAACTGGCCATCAGCAATCATGTGGGGGAAAGAAGGATCTCCACTTTGTACACTTTGCCCATCACCGGTTCCGATAAACCGGTTCAGATCACTTCCCCGGATTCCGGTCATTCTTACCTGCACAGTTGGTCTCCCGATGGCCGCAAACTCATCTTTACCGGCCAACGAAAAGGACAATATGATATCTGGGCCGTGGACATTGCCACCCGGAAAGAAACCCAGATCACCAACAGCCCCACCCTGGATGACGGGCCGGAGTACAGCCCCAACGGCCAGTGGATCTATTTCAATTCAGTCCGCACGGGCACCATGAAACTCTGGCGGATGAAACCCGATGGCAGCGGTCAGCAGCAGGTGACCTTTGATGAGTACAACGATTGGTTTCCCCATTTTTCACCCGACGGCAAACAAATCCTTTTTATTTCCTTTCCCAAAGAAATTGATCCGACCACCCATCCTTTTTACCAAAGGGTGTACCTGAGGATCATGCCGGCAAGTGGCGGGGTGCCCAGAACGATCGCCTACATATACGGAGGCCAGGGGACCATCAATGTACCCAGCTGGTCGCCGGATGGGAAAAAGGTTGCCTTTGTAAGCAACAGTAAGTTGTAAAGGGCCTTTAGCCTAAGGTTTTTGATCAGGTCTGTTCCTGCATGGCGTACATCACGGCTTCTTCAATTCTCCATTTTCGCCCTTCATCGTACCATCGATTGTTTTCGGCCAGTGTAAAATTGGGTTCAAGTTTAGATTTGACTTGGGCATATTGGACTTCTGATGCGCCAATCAGCGGGTATTGGGTTACTTCCAGGAAGGTGTCCAACGCTCCGAAAAGTTTGTAGGCCTTTTCATTGTTTTGGACGACTTTAAAATATCCAATGGCCAGCATGATGCCATAAAACTCGCTTTCTTTTTCTCCGCATTCCCTGGCAAATTCCAGCGCTTTCATCAGGGGAAGGTGGCTTGCTTCCGGTTTGCCTTGCATAAGCTGGGCGTAAGCGTAAGCATTCATAGCGGCTGATTTGAGTCCTTTATATCCCTTTTCGGGCAATAACTTATACATGGACTGGGCCTCCCGGGCCGTCTGCTCCCAATCGTTTTCCGGATTCATGACATCCAAACTGAACTTTTGTATAAACAAAGCACCAAGGATATAGGTAATTCCGAGTTCGGAGGCAATTTTTTGGGCTTGTTCAAAGTTTTTATTTACCAGGTCCATCCGGTTTTGTTGCCGGTAGTATTCATAGCCCCATACATAAAACATGGTCAACGGAAGGGGTTCCTTTAGCCCCTCGCAAAGCACCCTGGCTTGTTCTATTTTAACCGGGGCATCCGGAAAGCCCAGGAAGGCACCGAAACAGCCGTCAAACAGTAGGGCATAGGCGTAATCCCTGCGGTTATCGGTGGGTGCTAACATTTCTTCCGCTTTATGCAACAGTTGGTATCCTTCATCAATTTGCATGAGCATAAGGCGCACCAGGGCTGCCCATGTGAGGGTTCTTCCCCGGGACTCGACACTTATGAGTTCGGATTCCTGGAGCTCAGGATTTAAAATTCCGGCGTCTTCAATCCATTTCAGGCCTTCCGAAAATCCCCCCCGGATATTCCAGTATACTACCATGTAATAAAACAGATCCCATGCCTTCTCATATTCTTTTTGCTCAATAAAAAAATAGAAGGCAGAACGGATGTTTTGATATTCCGTTTCCAGCTTGTCCAACCAGGATTCTCCATGAGCCCACCAGGCATATTCAGAGGCCGCTTTAC
>Ga0116144_10001870_pt1 | contig 23911 bp, 25 predicted proteins | sample AD_UKC035_MetaG_FD_89746 | JGI IMG/M metagenome (GOLD analysis project Ga0116144, IMG submission 89746) | Active sludge microbial communities of municipal wastewater-treating anaerobic digesters from USA - AD_UKC035_MetaG | ecosystem: Engineered > Bioreactor > Anaerobic > Digestate | place: USA...
CCGAGAGATGAAAGCAGCGATAATTATTTTGAGTGTTGTGGTGGTGGGGCTGGTTGCCCTGTTGTGGTGGCTTATGAAAGCATTTGGAGATACATTTAAATGGAATTGAGAGATGAAAGAGAAAGAAACTAAGGGCGCAAAGGTATGCTGCGAGAGGTGTGAATACTTTCAGGAGCCCAAGTACAACCTCGAGGCCTACAAATACACTAAGGCCAAGTGTCTGAAGGGCATGAAGCTTTATTACGAGCCCCCATCCTCGTTCGCTGAAGACCGCGGTCTATGGGGCTTTGTGAGAATATGTGACAAATTCAAGAAGAAAGAGGAATGACACGCGAAGAGTTTGAACGGGAGAAGCGACTCTTTATTGCTGACTATAACGATGAGTTCTCGGATTTCTCTCGAGACCTCGACGCATTCCTTATAGTGCATGAAGAGTACGTCAAGAGCCTGACCGCCATTGGCGCAAAGAAGCCCGAAGAAGGAACTGAGACAGTCAAATTAAAATCGTAACTTTGACCTGAATAAAACGTAAAAGGCATGGGTTCCCGCTATAATGAGAAAGTATATTGTTAAATAGAACCTTGCAATAGATTGAAAATGAGAGAGAAGACTTTTTGTATTATGTTAAATAACATTGGGAATACATTGGGAAGATGAAGCGAATACCTCAGCCGCACGGCGGCGTTATTGTGAATGCAGAGAAGGGGGAGACGGCGAACCCGTTTGGGCGCCCGCGTAAATTGATCTCAGATGTTCTGCATCAGATGAAAGAGGCGGGAATAAAGCCGGTGAAGCCTCGCGACGTTGTTGACGCGTATGAAAGCCTACTGAACCTCGACGAAGAGGATATCGTCAAGGTGGTGAATAACAAGAAGTTACCATACTTTATGCGATTAGTAGCCTCCGCTATGACACGCAAGGGCCATGGCTTTGAGATTGTCGAGCGTATGATTGACCGGGCGCATGGCCGGGCCAAGGAGACGATGGAGGTGTCCGGGAATGCCTTCTTACACCTGATGAAGGTGGCAACGGCAAAAGAAAACGTTAACCCGGATGCCATTGCGTCTGAAGATATTAAAGAAAAAGGGCCCGAAAATAACGAATAATGCACCAAGCACACCGCATGGAGACAACGTTTATTAAATGAAGAAACCTGTCATCGCCCCCGAGCATATTGATGTCTTTCTCAAGTGGAGGAATGATTGGAATCTCTTCGCCAAAGATGTTTTGAAGGTGAGCCTCGATCCCGAGCAGAGAGAGATATTGTCAGCGGTGCAGAACCATCGCATGATAGCGGTAGCCTCAGGAACGGCCCGTGGCAAAGACTTTGTTACTGCCGTTGCGGCCATTTGTTTTTTATATCTCACCCCAAAGTTCGACGAGACCGGGAAGCTGATAGAGAACACGAAAGTGGCCCTGACTGCACCTACAGGCCGGCAGGTTGGTAACATTATGTACCCGGAGATCGTCAGAATATTCAATCAGGCAAAAGTATTGCCCGGCAGGTTGGTCGGGGCCGACATCCGTACAGAGTTTGCAGAATGGTTCTTAACAGGGTTCAAGGCTGACGACAAAAACACTGAGGCATGGTCAGGGTTCCACGCCGTGAACACTATGTTCGCAGTGACTGAGGCCTCAGGTATCTCAGAAGAGACGTTTGCAGCTATAGAGGGGAACATGCAGTCCAACTCTAAACTGCTGATCGTGTTTAACCCAAACAACCGAATTGGTTATGCCGCCCGGGCTATGAGCTCGCCCCGGTGGAAAGCATTCAGGTTAGATGACCTGACAGCGCCGAACGTTATACAGAAGAAACAAATATTCCCGGGGCAGGTCGACTATGTATGGGTGCAAGACAAGGTAAAAACGTGGTGTATGCCCATAAAAGCAACCGACGTCGACGAAGGTAAGGGCGATTTTGAATGGGAGGGGGGTTATTATCGCCCCAACGACCTCTTCAGGGTCAAAGTAAGGGGAATGTTCCCTGAGGTGTCTGAAGACGTTCTGATACCCTATTTATGGCTTGAATTGGCCCATCAAAGATGGAACATGTGGAAAGCCGAAGGAGGAAGGGTCGAAGGGTTTAGAAATATCGGGGTCGACGTTGCCGGCATGGGGCGCGACTCATCCGTGCTATGTCATAGGTTTGGTAATGTCATTACAGAGTTCGAGGCCCATCAGTCCCGGGGAGAGGCTGATCATATGAAGATCGCCGGGCTGATAACCAACTATGTCAAAGGTCAGGGTAAAGTATGTGCATTTATAGACACAATCGGTGAGGGCGCAGGGGTATACTCCCGGCTGATAGAGTTGGGGTATAAACGCAAGGTTTATTCATGCAAGTTCTCAGAGAACGCCACCGGGCTGCATGATGTTACAGGAGAGTTTGAGTTTGCGAACATGAAGGCCTACCTGTTTTGGTGTATCAGAGATTGGCTCAATCCTGCCAATGAGACAAATGCATGCTTACCACCGACGCCCAACCTGACCCAAGAGCTTGTGGAGATCAGGTATGAGATCATGAGCAATGGTAAGATAATTATTGAGTCTAAGGACAAACTCAAGGAAAGGCTCGGCAGAAGCCCTGACTATGCTGACGCGTTGGCCAATACTTTTTACCCGATGAAATTAAAACAAGGATTAAGTGCCGCAGAAATAAGTTCGTATCTATAAAATAATTAAATTTGAGCTGCAATGGACTACATGGAGATATTAAAGGGAGGTGACGTCAAGGCGATTATCAAGCTGTTTGAAGACGGCAAGCCTGCCGCAGACCGCACCTATGACGAGGTTTCCTCTCAGTACAAGGTGTCGAAACACGACGTTTTCTCAGAGACTATTAGGCCTAAGAAGATCATCAAGAAGGATAGCGGTGAGACAGACGCCAATGGCAACCCGTCGCTGATTACTCAGGCGGTTGAGGTTGCGAGAATAGGCGTTCCGCTGCAGAAGCTGATAGTTGAGCGTCGTGTGGGGTTTATGCTCAGTGAGCCCGTTGAGGTCGAGGCTGTTGCCGGCGATGACTCCACCGCTGAGAAAGAGCTGATAGAGCACATCGTCTATATTCAGAACGACAATAAGATGGACTACAAGAACAAAGAGGTAGCCCGTCGCATGATGAGTGAGTGTGAGGTCGCGGAGCTGTGGTATTTTGTTGAGAACAAAGACCCGAAGATCAAAGGTAAATTTACCTTAAAGATGAAGATACTGTCTCCCGCCTTGGGTGACAGCCTGTACCCGTTGTTCGACAATACGGGCGATATGATAGCCTTTGCCCGGGGGTACAAGATCAAAGAAGAGAAGAAGGAGATTGAGCATTTTGACGTATATACTGCTGAGGCAGAATATAAGTATGTCAAGAGAGACTCATGGGCCCTCGATCCTGAGGCTACGCCTAACCCGGTCGTTAATGCCGTGGGCAAGATCATGGCCGTTTATTATTCTCAGCCTACCCCTGAGTGGGATGATGTGCAGACTATGATCGCAAGGCTCGAGACCAATCTGTCAAACCATGCCGACACGAACGACTACTTTGGCTCCCCGATCCTTACTGTCATGGGTGAGATGTTGGGCTACGCTCAGAAGGGCGAAACCGGAAAGGTGATGCAGTTGGAGCAGGGGGCTCAGGCGAATTACTTAGCATTGGCCTCAGAGCCTCAGTCTATCAAGATGGAGAATGACAAACTTGAGTCTCTCATCTATTCAATGTCGCAGACGCCGAACATATCGTTTGAAGAGATGCGGAGCTTGGGTAATTTCTCAGGTATAGCTCTCAGGCTGATGTTTCTTGACGCCCACATGGCAGTCAAAACCAAGGAAGAGCTGTTTGGTATAGGGTTGCAGCGGCGTTTGAATATTATCAAGGCTGCTATAGGCATGGTGATAGACACCTCCAAGCGAAAGATAGCCGACACCCTGCAGGTGAAGCCGGTGATGACGCCCTATATACCCATGAACGACACTGAGCTTGTGGAGAACCTCTCCCTGAGTGTCGGTAATGGCATAATGTCGAGAGAGACGGCCATTGAGCAGAACCCATATGTGGTCGATCCTGAGATTGAGATTGAACGTACCCGCGGCGAAAAAGACGAGACTGACGACCTGACGGGCAAAGGAGATAACGAAGAACTTAAAAAAGTACCACCAACCAAATAACCTATGAAGCTTTTAATGTTAGTGCATAGCCGCACGAACACCTGCTCCTACTACAGAAGCGGCGGTGTGGCTGCAGACCTGAGACAGCATCTCGACATTGACATCACCATCAGGCAGTGGAACGAGATAGAATTACATTGGCAGAAGATCATTGAGTTTGATCTGATATTCTTAGAGCGCCCATATACGGACATCGCCAAGAACTTGATGAATTTCGTAAAGAACATGGGAGTGCCCATGTGGATTGATTACGATGATTACCTGTTAGGCGTTCCCGTAGAGAACAAATACTCGGGCGTGTATACGCCTCAGGTAAGAGAGAACATCAAGGAGATGTTGAAGATGGCTGATGCGGTGAGCGTGGCCACGGCAGAGTTGGCTCGCCTGTATCATGACTATGTAAGGGTGCCTATCAGGGTGATCCCGAATGCATTCAATGATTTCATATTCAGAAAAAGGGTTATATGGCCCGAGAGGCAGAAGCTGATCCTGTGGCGTGGCTCTGACTCGCACATCTATGACATCATGCATAGGGGTAAAGCCATAAACGAGGCCACCGGCTTATTCCCGGATTGGACGTTTACCTTTCTTGGTTTTTACCCATGGTACCTGTCAGAGAGAGACAACATGTACCACCTCAAGGAGATGGACATTATTCTCTATCACAACAACCTTGTGCGTATGGGCCCGGCCCTGCTGCATGTGCCGCTGAATGACTCTCCCTTTAATAGGGGCAAAAGCAATATAGCTTACATTGAGGCCGCGTATGCCGGTGCCGCCGTGCTCGCCCCGAATTGGGAAGAGTGGAAGAAGCCCGGGGTGATACTGTACGAAGACGATAAGTCTTATTTGGCCGGGATACAGGCTGTTGTCGAGGGCACCTTTGACACCCGTAAGGCTGCCAAGGTAGCGTGGGAGTATATCTCCGATGAATTACTACTCAGTAAGGTCAACGAAAAAAGGGCTGAGCTGATAAAAGACCTGTTATGAAGGTGATTGACATGATCCGTGTTACATGGGATTATGGGTTTGTTCATCGCATCTATTGGCTTGATAAGATGAGCGTCACCGCAGTGATCTGCGAGAGGGATACCCATGATGTCACCCGGCTGACCATCGAGTCGTTACTGAGGTTTTATCCCGATCTCCCTATCGTGATCGTCGATGGCGGTTCGACCGACGAAACGCTGCCATACCTCAGGGTTCAGGCGTTTAAATACCCCAACATCAAGATATGGGAGCGTGGGGGGCGTAATGGTCACGGCGACATGCTGCATGAGGCAATCATGGATCACGTCTCCACAAGATATGTGTTGCTCTTGGACTCAGATGTTATCGTTAGGCGTGGAGGTTGGATTGAGCAGATGGTCGAGATTATGAACAAAGGTAAGGTGACCGGCATGCCTATTTATGGCTTAGGGTCATTGATGTTGGTATCCGATGAAGATGACGCGTGTGGCCCGCCTAAGGGCGGCAGTGATACCCTTAAATACATTCATCCATCATGCTCAATAATTGACCGGTCGACGTATCTGACCCTGCCCCCGTTTATTGAGCACGGGGCTCCGCTTGTTTATAATATGAGAGAGGCACAGCGCCGGGGCCTGAGGGTGGAATACTTTCCGATAGATAGGTATGTCATGCATCTCGAGGGCGCCTCATGGAAGGAGCCGCGCACAATATGGAGAGATGACAGTGGCACCATGTCTCGCCCGTTCATTACGTTCATTATTGCCCCCGGGGTTGGGTTGAATATGTTTATGAACATGACCTCCCGGGATTACGATATGGTTATGCTCGGGCAGCCGCAGAGCGACCATGTTGTTATTCACTTTGATAAGGATTACAAAGTAAATAACTCTCTGTATCAGCTCAGGTTCAGGGTTCAGGGCGAATATATTGTTGAGGTCACCGCAGAGACTGTTATCTATCCTGAGTTTATCAATATAGCAAAGAATGGTTGTCATGCTATGGATTATCCTAATGAGATAGAGGCGTTGGGTGTCAAACTTGTAAAAAGATCGTTATGGCAGCAGCGGGAAGCTCTATTATAGGGTTCATGCATGTGTGCATGATAAACGACTACATGCGAATAGTCTCAGAGCAGCTCATGCTCATGCGATCCTCGGGTTTGTTCGATCAAGCCAAAGAGATACGCGTTGGGGTGACCGGCAGCTCAGAGGACAAGGCCTCCCTTGAAAAATTCTTTGCGCCGTTTGAGAAGATCGTTATTGTGGCTTATAGCGAAGATCATGCAGTATACGAGTTCCTCACACTGAAAGAGCTAAAGAAGACTGCAGACCTGAAGGACTTTTACGGGTTCTATATCCATACTAAGGGAGTGAGTTGGCCGGGCCATGAGGGCGGCAAGTATTGGCGCGACTACATGAACTATTACAATATAGTCAGATGGGATGATGCTCTCTGTCACCTCAAGCGCGGGTATGACACCTGTGGGGTGAAGATGGTAAACAAAGGTTTTCCGCTGCATTATTCCGGGAATTTCTTTTGGTTCAACTCAGAATACATAAGACGCCTGAGGCCTATCTCATCTCTCAATCAGCAGGATCGGTTCAATGCTGAGATGTGGCCCTGCTCAGGGCAGCCGATATGTGCGACCCTGAATCAAACCTTTGTAGATTACAACACAAAAGGTATATTTAAACCATGAATTACTGCTTCACCCTTGGATATAATCTCGTGGAAGAGATTGCCAAGACAACCAAACTGCTTTATGACCTCAACGAGCGCGATACGTTCAAACATTTGATCGTAGACCTCGGGTTCCCTCTCGAGAGAGGTGACGAGATACCTGACGACATTGTGGGCGTTAAGGTGCGTAACTCCGAACGACTGAAAGCCTTGGCCGACGAGTACGGCTCAGACTATATCAAAATGAAGAACATCGGAGTGAGTCAGAATTGGACTCAGGTGTATAAATACCTCAGGCCCGGCCCCGACGATATACTGATAGGCACTGACCCTGACGAGCATCCCATGAGAAAAAGATGGGTCAAGGCTATGGGCGAAGTCATGCGGGAGGGCAACTATGCTCTGTGTTCTCTTATGATGACAGATCATACGCCGATTATTCAGCAATTCCCGTACAGAGAGAAGATTGTTGCCGGGCATCGCATATATCTTCTGCCTAACGGCACCCTTAATTGGGCCCTGATAGGGATCAGGGGTGATTTTCTTGATCAGATAGGTGCGGTACCTTACCCTAAAGAGGCCCCGATCTATGGGTGGATAGAAGGCATGCTGAATCCCTTGATTGAGCAGCACGGGCGGCGGTGGTGCATCCTCGCTGACTATCTCGTCAAGCATACTGACTACGAGAACGGCGATATCGGTACGTCACCCCTGCTGAGAGCGTGGAAAAATCAGTTGGTCTTTGAGGTAAGAACCAAAAGTCAGGTTACCTTTGATCAGTATCTCAACGGAATTAAAAACATGAAGAGATGATAGATGTGCCTGTCTATATGATTGATGAAGAGGATGAGGAACGGAGTGAATTGCTCGGCCTCCCCTCTAATGCCGATGCGTTTTTAATATTGCATCACTTTCGCGATTCCTCTATTGATGGCTATTATACTGATACCGTTGTGCATACGCAAACAAAAACGATAGATATTGTGCTGCTTATTAGTGGGTCTGCGTACAGGACTCCTTATTCATCTCGACTTGAAAACAAATTAAAAGCTTTGTTATGATAATAGTTACAGGTGCAGCAGGGTTTGTTGGTAGTAATATCTGCCGGGCCCTTCGGGAGAATGGGCTTGATGTGTTGGGTATCGACGACCTGTCGTTTGGTGATATTCGCAACCTTCCTGAGGGACTGAATTGTCATCGTATTCGTTTTCAGCAGTTTACGTCATTCGATCGCAATTCGATATTGGTTCATTGCGCTACCTCCAACATCATCTACGGCATGAAGCACCCGGTTGAGACGTTCAAGAATAACGCCGAAGACACCATTGAGTTGTTCAACCGGTTCCCGGGTAAGATTGTGTACCTGAGCACGAGTTCAGTCTATGGTAACGCCGAAGACATACCGACTCCCGAGACGACCATGACCAATACCTACAATGCGTATGACACCTCAAAGCGCATTGCGGAGCTGTACCTGAAAAAGAGGGGTAATTATACGACCCTGAGGCTTACGAACAACTATGGCCCTAATCAGAGGGTAAGCAATCCTTACTGCGGGGTTATGGCCAAGATCATAGTTGCCGGTCTTGAGGGCGGCGAATTTAAGAGGTATGGCAGCGGTGAGTCGACCCGTGACTATGTGTATGTGGAGGACACTGCTCGGGCGGTGGTTGCAGCCGTACTGAATGAGGCAAGAAATACAGAAATAAATATTGGCACCGGGAGGGAGACGTCCGTTAATTCCCTTGTGCGTTGGGTTGGTGAAGCGTTGGGTTGTCACGTCCGTTCCGTGTGGGCCCCTGAAAGGGCTATTGACCGCGTCACCCGCCGGTGCCTTGACATACGCCGTGCATATAACCTGTTGGGATGGAGCCCGCAGGTTACTATCGGTGAGGGTATAGTAAAGACCATTGAATGGCAGATGAAGAATCCTTAAAATTCCGGGTTCGGTTCATCGGCATACAAAAGTCGGTCGCTGACAAGTATAAAAAGCTTATCGGCGCCACTGCCGAGGAGATAGCAGCCCTGTCTCGTCAGCCGACGAGTAAGCTCACCCGTGAGTATAAGCTGCCTGTCTCCCTAAAGCGAAAGGTCAAGCCGGCTATCGCCCGTTTTCAGTTAGGCGCCCTGCAGTTGACAGAGGCAGAGGTCAGGCGGGCATGGGAGATCGCCAACAAGAAGGATGATGCCATTTTGTCGGCGTATCTGCAGACCCTGCAGAAGCACCCGGGGTTTTTCAATCATAATCTCGATGCTCTCGAGGCGTGGCTCCGCAGGGGTCATGGTGATCTGTCAGATAACGTGTGGCAGGTGTCAGATCAGCTCAGGCAGGAGATGGAGACTCAGTTGGCCTTAGGTATTGCTAACGGCGACTCTGCCGCGACGATAGCCCGGCGCATGAAGCGATATCTCGTTACTCCCGACGCCCTATTCAGGCGTGTGCGAGATAAGAACGGCAAACTGATACAGAGCCGGGCCATGAAGGCCTTTCATCCCGGGCAGGGGGTGTATAAGTCGGCATACAAAAACGCCCTGAGGCTGACGCGTACGGAGATGAACCGGGCTTATATGTTGGCAGATCACATGCGGTGGCAGAAGCTCGACTTTGTGATAGGAATAAAGATCAGCCTGTCAGCTCAGCACCCCGATTATGATTACCCTGAGATATGCGAGGTCTGCGCAGGAACATACCCTAAGACCTTTAAGTTCACCGGCTGGCACCCGCAGTGCTTGTGCCATGTGACGCCGGTATTGGCTGACGAGAAAGACCTCCGGGCATGGCTGAGGGGTGAGACGAAGACGATAAAGGGCAGACAGATACGGGAGCTGCCGAAGAATTTTAAAGAGTTCGTTAAAGACAACGTGCGCCGGTTTTTGGGCTATAAAACACTGCCCTATTGGATAGATGACAACGCTACTGCGATATTGAATATCATGGGCGAAAAGAGTCTTGAGAGGGCAGAAAAATAAACTTGTATTTGAGGAAACAATTATTAATAAAAAATAGTATAACTTTGAAACAATCGTAATCAGATGAAAGAAAAAATCTTTGCAGGGCTGAAAACCAAGTTTGATGGGGTTCAGGATGCGATACTCAACAGGGTCGCAGAGAAATTAAGCGAGACTGTCACGACAGAGGATGCAGTTGCCACCGCAGTTGAGGGGGTGACTCTTCAGAGCTTGCTCGACTCCTATGCTGATAGCAGGGCGAATGAAGCATCGCAGACCGCGGTGCGCAATTTCCGTCAGAAGCATGGCTTAGGTGAAGACGGCAAGCCAATAAAAAAAGAAGACCCGAAGCCTCAGCCGAAGCCTGAGCCAACGGGAGGGGATGAGCCGCCCCAATGGTTTCGTGACTATCAGGCGAAAGTCGAAGCCGACTTAACTGAGGCGAAAACAAAGCTGCAGGAATATGAGAACAGCAAAACCCAAGAGAAGCTCATGGGGTTGGTCAAGGCCAAACTCAAAGAGAAGGGGGTTGACGAGGACTTTATTCCGCTGCTTACGAAAAACATAGCCATAGGCTCAGAAGATCAAATCGACCAACTCGTTACAGGGATGCATGAGGATTATCAGTCCATCGTTCAGACCAAGGCAGAGAAGGGGGTCGTTATCAGCGTTCCCCCGTCATCCGTACAGGTAGACAAGCAGGGTGAGGCGCTTGGCAAAATGATTGCCGAAAAAAAGAACACCGGGAAACAGGCCGGGGTTCAAGGAAAGCAAGTTTAACCTAATAATTCTTAACGATGCAGATAACATCAGATTCCATGGCCGGCAGAGTTGTCGTCTTTGACTCGATCATTGACGAAATTCCCGGCGGGGTCGCTCTGAACGTTGCCCGGCTCGACAACGAGCGTGAGGGCAAAGAGTTCATTGAGCCGGGAACCCCTGTATATGTGGACTATGCTGCCCGCACCGCTGAGGTCTGCAAGACGGCCTTGGCGATAGACGGCGGCTTGACCGCAGCTCCCCGCATCAGCAAGAACAATCACTTTCTCGTCGGCGATATCCTCAACGACGGAACGACCGGTGGTATGATTACCGCTATTGACCGTGATTCTTCTGATGACTATGACACCGTGACCCTGAATACTAACCTGACCTATGCGGCAGGAACAAAGTATTTCGAGGGTTCAGCAACGGGCACAAGTGCTGTCCTGAAATACACCCCCAATGGGCTTATCAAAAGCGTCTCTCGGATCAAAGAGGGCAACGCTGAGGTATCAGTTGTTACCATGGGTGCAGTGAGGGAAGATGCTCTTACCTACCCGATGCCCACTCTCTTCAAGACTGCTCTGCGGTCGGCTACCGGAACATCCCTGATCACGTTCTTTGACTAATTGATGAAACATGAAAACACCGATAATTGAAGGACTTTCGCAGCAGGGATTAGTTGCGTACCTTAACGCAAGGCAATACGACGCACTGTATTGGCCGACGTTCTTTCCTATAAGGAACGTGAACACTCTTGATGGTAAAACTTTGGTCGGCGATGTCGGCTCAAGGGTTGCCGCTCACATCATATCTTACGACTCAAGAGCTCCCGAGGCAAGCCGTAAGTCGATGACTACCAAGTATTTTGACATACCGAAGATCGCTCAGTCTCGCAGGAAGACCGAAAAGGAAATTCTCGAGCATGAGATCACAAAGGTTCTTCAGGGTCAGAATGCTGTCATTGAGGACTATTTCAATGATGTCGATTTCGTTATCGACTCTTGCAATGCGAGGATGGAATGGCTCGCCCTGACCGCCCTTTCGACAGGCAAGATACAGCTCTCCACCACGAACAACCCCATGGGTATCGTGAATGAGACTGTCATTGACTTTGGTCTCCCGACCGCCAATAAGGCCGTTGCCACCGGCGCCGTGTGGAGTACAGGTAATGCTGCTTCCATGACCCCGATAGCCGACTTTAAGGCTGTTCAGGCCTCTGCTCGTGCCAAGGGCATCTATTTTGAGCGTATCCTGATGCATCCCGATGCATTTGACCTGATGACAGGTTCAACCGAGTTTCAGACGGCATGCAAGTCGCTGCTGATCGGTGAATCTCAGCTCCTCGGGTTCATGGACATCGGTACCGTGAACAGGGTTCTGACCGCTTTGCGCCTCCCGACCATTACTCTCATTGAGACCTCGGTCGCTATTGAGGATAAGGACGCGAGCCTGACGGAAACGAACCCGTGGTCATCGACTCATGTCGTGTTTGTGCCCTCGATAATTCAGGGAGCCATGTATAATGGCCCGATTGCTGAAGAGATCGAGAAGCCTCTCGACGTGATTCAGGCAAAGACCGGCAACGTCCTTGTCAGTATGAAGAGAGATTTCAACCCCGTATCAGTTCTGACCAAGGGCGAATGCAATGCATTCCCGTCATGGCCGAGTGTTGACCGGGTGTTTAATCTTTATACCGGCTCGACCTCCACATGGGCATAACAGGGAGCCGTCTAACGGCGGCTCTTTAGTTCTCATAGCATGACAAACCTTGAGGCCATAAAAGCGAAGGTAGGGTATCCTGTATCAGACAACTCTGTTGAGTTGGCTCTGACTACAAGAGGCCTTACTACCACTGACGAGTTTTCCGCGACATCACAAGCGTTTGAGTTGGCATATGCCGACGTTTTGATAACGATAACGACGTCGCCGGCGGGCGTGTCAGAGGGAGGTTACTCTATCTCTTCGGCAGACAAGCAGACGCTGATTCAGATCGCCAATAACATCTATAAGCGATATGAGGTGGCGAACCCCTTGGAAGCTATGCGTCCAAAAGCAAGATTTGTGCAAAGGTGGTGACATAATGACGCAGTATCCTGATAATATTGTCATAACAGTTCACCCTGACCTTGTTCAGGACGAAAGTACCGGAGAATACTCTGCCGTCACCGGTGGTGACACGGTGTATACTCTGAGCTGCAGGGCTGAGATGAACAGTTATGGCAATAAAGTCAGGGGTATGGATGGTGCAGAGTACATCTATTCTCATGTTGTTTACCTGCCGCAGATGGACACGGTAATACCTCCCGATGCAGAATATGTTCTGACTAAGGGGGCGATGACGTTCTCAGGGCGGGTGATCAATGCGAGCAATGGACAGTTAAACTCGAGGATATGGCTCTGAAATGTGATTTCAATGCAGACCGGGCTCGCGAAGAACTGAAAGTAAGGGCCAAGGAGATAAAAAACAAACTTATCACCGCATGGCAATACGCCGGTGAGCAGTTTCTCTCTGAGGCTCGCAATCAGCCGCAAGACCACGCATTGGGGTTTTACTTGGATCAGACCGGCAACCTGCGAAATTCAATCGGCTATTACATTTTTGATAATGGTCAGTTGATACACAAAGCAGGTGGCAACACCCAAGGAGAGCAGGCAGTAATGTCGGCGATCAAGGGGGTTGGGCTCGAGTTCGTGGGGTTGGCGGGTATGAATTACGCGTCGTACGTTGAGGCCAAAGGCTATAACGTAATCTCCATGCAGGCAGACGCATGCATCATAAACTTGAGAATGTATATGGATGACATCAAAAATCAGCGTAATGGCAGATTTTAAGACACCGATAGAATGTGCTCAGACCGTTTTCGGCCTGTTGTCATCCCTTACTATCAAGCGGCACTTAATGGTTCGCAAGACTAAAGACACGAGCACCGAGTACATTGTTGTAAATGCGCTCCCTGTGAATGCTGCGGTCATGCAAAAATGCTATGTGAATGTAAATTTCCATGTCAAAGACCTCGCCGACGGCACCCCGAATACCGCACGGCTCAAGGCGGTCAGTACATCTATCCTCGATATCTTGCAAAAGGTTGACGGTGACGACTATCTGATTGACTTTGAGAGTAGTGAGATATTTGGAGAATCAGCTCTCGGAGAGCACTTTGCAAACTTGAGATTCAGTTTCAAAACAATAAACCAATAAGATAATGGCTCAGCAGTATATATATGCCGTATCAGGGATTAAGTACGGTACCCCCACCGGCTCGACAACGATGCCGGGCGGGCTCGTCTCTCTCCCTGACACCGTCAAAGGCTCGATTACGATCGAGGAGACGGAAGGCACCGTAACCAAATTCTTCGTCGATCAGAAAAAAGACCCCGTAAGGGCTATCAAAACTGACGAAGGAGAAATGTCGGTTGTCGCTCAGTTCTACGACCTGAACCCGATACATTTGGCCAACCTCAAGGGCGGCACACCTGTAACGGGAGCCACCGAATCATACACCCCGTCTGCTGACTATACAAACGTCGAGAAGGCCGTTGAAATCACATTTTCGTCAGGACACAAAATGGAGATATTCAATGGTGCTATCGTCGCCCGTATGGTTGGTGAAGGTGGCCGTGATGCTATGGTAAGGTGGGAGGTCAAAGTAGTACCTCAGGTGGCCGCAGACGGCGGCGCAGCCTATAAGCTCACAACCGCATAAGAGAGGAGCCTCTCTCGGGAGGCTCCCCTTTTTACTCTCATGAAAGAGGTTGAAGCTGCAAATATCGTTCTTGGCCTGTCAGGCGAAGGAGACCGGTTTGTGATTAAATGGCATGGTCTGAAATTACGATTGAAGATCAAAGCCCTAAGCACCCGGACTCTTATCCTTATTAGTCGTGAGCTTGCTCAGATACCTGAGGTCACAACTGAGAATGACGTGTTTCCTACCATCATCGGGAATGCTGACAGTCTGAAGCGAGTTTGCCGCTCAATCGCTTATGCGACAGGAACCCGGTTCGTGAGATTGGTGACAGTTGCCATCGAAGAATTACCGCTAAAAGATATTCAGGCTCTTTGGAAGATAGTCATTAAGCAAAGTGACCCCTCAAGCTTTTTTTTTATTATGGTATCGGCGAAAGGGATGAACCAACTGAAGACAAGCAAGGAGCAACCGTAGGCGGCGATTCTATATTCGGTCAAATAGCCCTCATGCGAACCAAACTTAATCTCACCGATAAGGAGATTATGGATAAGGCTTGGATTGCACTTAAACTTGAGATGGGCGATCTCCCGTATTATGACTACAAGGCGAAGGAAAAGATTCGCGTACCTGTGGCCGAGACAGGAGCCTCACTCGAAAAACTCTTGAAAAAGAAATGAGCGAGATTTTATTCGTTGCCACCGCTGATACATCGGATGTCGACCGCAAACTCAATGAGTCTGCCAATAAGGCCGAAGAGTACAGGGATCGCATGGTCTCATATGGGGAGGACATCGAGGCTCAGTTTAAGTCGACGGCTGACGCTATCAATGCCGCCATAGGCAAGCAGAAGCAGGTTATCTCCGACCTGCAGACTAAGCTTGATCAGATGCGCGGTGCCTACAATAAAACGGCCCCGGGGCTTGAAAGGGATGAGATAGGCGTCAACATCCAAAACACTGAAATGATATTGGCTCGCGAGACTGAGGCCCTGCGTCATCTCGAGGGGCAGCTCACCGCTATCAATGAACGGTTGGCCGGGTCGACCGGGTTGGTCAATGATTGGGCCGAAGGGTTCAGAAGCGGAACGGACATCGCAGGTGATGGTATAAAGGGCATCTCAGACACCCTTGTCGACGAGATTAATAAGCAAAAGTACATCTTAGACTCCATAAAGGACAACATCAAAGAGGTACAAAATGCTTACAATAAATTGGAGCCCGGGGCCGAAAAGGATGCATATTCTAAGGTTCTCGACGAGCTCAATGGCGCCTTTACGAAGCAGCAGGAAATCGTCAGTGCCGCAGAGGGAGCTCTTACAGAGTATTTCTCCACGTTTTCAGAGGCAGAGTTAGAAGACCGCCTGAAGGCCTTGAAATTGGTTCAGGAGAGGCTGTGGAGTGAATTTCGGGCCACAAAAGTCACCCCCAAAGGGCTGAACGAAAATACCCAAGAGATCAACGCGATAGAGGGCGCTCTTGAGGCCATCCGCACTAAGGCAGAACCCGCCGCTGACGCCGTGAGGGCCGTAGGCAAGGCCGGTGCCGTTGGAATGAAAGGATTGATTGCCGGTGCTGCCGGCGCTGTTTTGGGGTTAGCCGCCCTGAGGCTGATAATAGCTGCCGTCGGGGGGATCATCAAAAGCAACAGGGTTATTACCGATAAATTCAAGGTCGCTATGGGCGGGCTTACCGGTGCTCTCCGTGAAGCCGGCAGGGCTATTATAAACAGCGATTGGGCAAATTTCGGTAAGAACATGAAGAAGGCCGCTGAGGACGGGATGGATTTCGCCCGCTCTCAGATGTATATCAAGGCCCGCATTGATGAGTCGAAGATCACTATAGCTAATATGGAGCTCGAGCAGGCTCAGTTGAACCATACACTGAAGACCGGCGGGCTCGTTGGTGAAGAGAGGGCTGCTCTTGAGAAGGAAATCTTCGAGAACGAAAAGAGAATGGCCCAAGAGCGCACTAAGCTCGCAAAGGAAAGAGTTGAATCGGCGCTGAAAAATACTAAGCTGCAGAAACAGTACACAAAGGAGGAAATCGAAGAACTGATCCTACTTGCCCCGGCTTTTGAGAAGAACAGAAAAGCCTTAGAGGATTATGGCAAGGCAAAGGAGTGGCTCGACAAGCATGGGTCAAGGGCCGAGACCATTGATAAGTTTTCTTGGGATGAACACAATAAGGTCGTCAGTCAGGCCTCAGAAGAGGTTGTAAACCTGAGCGAAAAATACGAAGTATGGCGCAGGGATACCGGTAAGGCCTATAATGAGGTTATACCGCTGATCTATGACTATAAAAAAGCCCTCTCCGAAGAATGGAAGCTTGGCGACGTTTCTGAAGATCAGGGTGCCGAAGGGTCAGTTAAGAGACTGAGAAAGGAACTTTCCGACTTAAAAACGGAATACGATGCTGCTGCTACTGACTTAGAGCGCGGGGCCCTACAGATCAAGATTGATGCTAAAGAACTTGAGCTTAGCAAGATAGAACTCAAGGGAATAGATAAAGAAACTAAAGCTGTTGCCGGGTCGATCAGGTATGCTCAGGACGAGCTCACTAAACTCCGGGAGCAGTACGAGAACGTTGGTACTGCCGCTGAGCGCGCTGCCGTCAAAGCCAAGATGGCCGCAAAAGAACAGGAGATAGCTGCCCTTGAGGCTGCCGATAAGTCTATGTCTGAGCGTCTCTCTGACTTGAGGGAAGGATACGAGAAGGCCGTGGCCAACTATGTCACCGCATCTCAGCATATGGACGATGCTGAGGCTGAAAGATGGCGCAATGAGGCATCAAGACTTGCCGGCGAGATACTATCACTGCAGGCTATCCTTGATCTGAGAGAGCGTATTGCCGATAAACTACTCAAAGAGGCCAAAGAAGCCAAGGACTCCAAGATTGCGACTGTCAGGGTGGCGCCTGAGTTAGACACCGGCCTCAGGGCCCTGTCGCAGGAGGTTGCTGATAAGAACGCCGAGAAGCAGAGAATTGCGGCTGATAAGGCAGCCGTAGAAATAGCTCAGGAGGAATTGGAGGTCAGGCTGCAGATACTTGACACCGTTGCTTATACTGTCAATGAGCTTGGACAGGCCCTTGGCATTGATCCCGCCATCATGGATCAGATGAACAACATGATGGACTTTACCGCCGGTCTTCTGAAAGGTATTGCTACGGGGAATTGGATGCAGGCTATAGTTAGCGCCGTGAAATTTGTCGCCGACATGATACCGTCGCGTACTGATATCCTCAATCAGAGGCTCGAAGAGATGAACCGGCTGCTTGACGAGCAGCAGCGACTGATCGAACTTGCAGCACGAAAAGGCGGAGAGGCTCAAGCCCGTGAAGCTGAGATAGAGACCCTTAGAAAGAATCTTGCTCTGCTTCAGGAAGAGCTCGCTCATTGGGAGAAAAAGTTTGAGAATAGCGAGAATGCGTGGAATATGTTTCAGTCGATGGCATATGAGAAGCGCAAAAAGAAGGTGGGAGAACTTACTGACGCCGTAAGAGAAGCAGAGGCTGCGCTGCAGGACGCTGAGCAGGAGCTGAATGACTTTATCAGTGGTGGCGTGACTGAAACAGGTATTGCCGATAGCATCGCTGCGGGGTTCCGGGAAGGAAAAACGAGCGTCGACGATTTTGCCACATACATGAATGATATTCTTGTGGATGCGGTGATGAACGCGTTTCAGGCCCGTATACTTGGCGAACAGATAACAGGGTTGACCAATTTCATCTCAGAGTCTATTGGCGACGATGGTTCCCTCTCAGAGGCTGAGGTGGCCAAGATACAAGAATGGTATCAGGCAATAGCGGAGAGCAGTAAGGAGGTATGGGATCAACTCACCGAGGCCCTTGATCTTGGCGGCATAGGTGAGCCCGGGGCGCTCTCAGGCGGGATACAAAGGCAGATCACTGAAGAAACAGGTTCAGAGCTTGCCGGCCTCATGCGCAAGATATCAGATGACAACCGGCAGAACCGGGATTACAATAAACTGACAGTCGACAGGCTGACAAACATAGAGGCATATTCCTATGAATCCATGGAGTCGCTGAAGACTGCCGTGCTTGAGCTGAAGGCTATAAACTCAAATACTAAACCCGTCTATGCAGGAGACCTATGAGTTATGAACTGAATAGCGTTGACCTGACCACTTATGGTATTATTCCCGGGCAGGTTCCCGGGAGCAACATAGCCATGGGTGGTATATTTGACTTGCCGAAGAGAATGGGCAAGACATTTCATGATTGGGGTGATGAAGACGGGATAGAGCCATACGTCGATGCCTCTGAGATATTCTTTGAGGGCAGAGACCTCGTCTTCCGGGGAATTATCTTCGGGGCCAATACCGATGTTTATGAAAATCTATCATCATTTCGGGCTGCCATTGACTCCGTGACCGGCACAAGTACGTTTGAGACGCCCTACGGCACGTTCGATGTCAGGGTGAAGGAATATAACGTCGTGACCTTCGCCGGGGGTGCAGAGGTTGATATTAAGCTCAGAGAGCCCGTTGTCGACCTTGGAGAGGTGGCCGTTCCCTCTACGGGCACGAGCCCTTATACAATCGACGGGGTGCCCATGACGAGCTATGGATTATACACGTCGATCAAAAGAGACGCGCTCGACCTGCCTGAATATAAGGGGCAGGCCTATACGAAATATGGTGCAGAGTGGTTTCATCCTACAAAGAGAAAATTCAATAAGCTTGACTTTAGGGGGTTTATTGAGGCTGACGATCTGACGGATTTTACAAATAAAGTCGGGGCTCTGTATACCACGTTCTCTCAGGAAGGGTTGAGGTATTTGAAATTCAATGATGAGCTTGCCGTAACCGGTTTCTCCGATGAGGGGTTCACCGTGTCAAACATATTTAAGGGTACGAAAGTTTATGGTATCTTTGGGATGAAGATGAAGATTATCGCATACGAAGACCTATGACGACGCTGACAATATATCGCTCAGGATCAAGTATACTCACGATTGACATCGACGAGAAGACTAAGTTCACCCATGCCTTGATGGGAGAGCATAAGATCGTCTGCGAGTATGTCTCAGGGGTTGTTCTCGGTCTCGCCATAGGTGATTATGTCACCTTTGACGGCGAGAATTTTTACATGAATCGCCTTCCTGAGATCAAGAAAATCAGCAACACGGCATTTCACTATAAAATCACTTTTGAGGGAGCCGAATATGACCTAAAGAAAAAGCTGTTTATCAGCGACGACGGTTTGGCCGAGTTCGCCTATGTAGGAACGGCAGAGGATTTTGTTCTTTCGATAGCACTTAGTACCGGCGAAATTTCCTCGGGTTGGACGATGGGCACCGTGGATGAGACAGAAGAGCGACTGCTTACATTCACCAATGAGTCATGCTGGGCCGCTTTAATGAAAGTCGCGGAAGAGTTTGGGCTTGAGTTTTCTATCGCAACAAAATCTATTTCGCTCGTAAAATCTGTTGGCTCGTCCGTGGCTCTTACTTTTGAATATGGTCGCGGTCAGGGCCTGTATAACCTTGAACGTCAGCAGGTATCGGATCAAAACATTATCACGCGGGTGTATGGGTTTGGCGGTATGACCAACATTCCTTATGGGTACCGTGACCGGTCAAAGAGGCTTGTTTTTGAAGGCAGGTACTTAGAGAAAAACACCGACCTGTATGGGGTCATTGAGGGGCAATTTACCGATGACAATATTTATCCTAAGAGAACCGGCACTCTAACCGGGGCGAACATTGCTTATGATGACGACGATATTTTCGACCCGAGAAACTCATATGTGGAGGATGCTTCAGTTTCGGGGTTCGATATAAATGACTATCTCATTGAGGGTATGACCCCGCAGATAGTCTTCAAGTCAGGCGATCTTTCAGGATATGAGTTTGACATTTGGAAATACGACCATACCAATCGGCGCATTTATTTCAATCCTTACTCTGATGCCGACGGCTACCTGCTGCCAAATACTCTCAATGAACCCGCTATAGGAGACACTTATACGTTGGTCAATATCGCTCTGCCTCAGTCATATATAGATGATGCCGAAGATGAGTTGGAGGCTGCGGCTCAGGATTTCCTTGATGAGAATTGCGTACCAATGGTTGTCTATGACGTCGAAATAGATCAAAAATTCGCAGCAGAGAATGAGGTCATCCTCACCCCCGGAGATAAAGTCACAATCATAGACGACTCGCTCGGTATCAATTCTGAGATTCGTGTCGCATCAGTCGAGTATCCTCTGACAAATCGCTATGCCATCAAGGCCACTATTGCCGACTTTGTACCCTATACTTTGGCCGAGCGAGTCGTTAAAAATATTTCTGTTCTCAAGAAAGAAACAGTTCTTGTGGATCGCACTCAGTCTGAACTTGCCCGCAGGAACACTATGAGGCAAAAGCAGCTCAGAGATCTGCTGTTTGATCCTGATGGCTATTTTGACCCGGTGAACATTAAGCCGTTGTCTATTGAGACAATGTACTTGGCCGTGGGAGCCAAGTCGATGGATTTCAGGCTTAACGGGGTAACCATTAAGCCTAACTACTTGGGTGATGCCAACAGGATATATGTAGGCACCGGCACCCTTGTTCATCTTCAGCTTGACGTAGGAGGAACCTACATTTGGTCAATGGGCTCTGCTTTGGATCAGGATTCTCTCACTCCTGCCACGGCATATTACCTGTATGCAAAATGTTCAAAGACCGTTCTAACCGGCACATGGGATTTGTCTTCCGATCAGAAAGAGTCAGACCCCGGTGACGGGTATTACTACCTATTGTGCGGCATCCTTTATGCCGTTGCTGACGATTGGCGTGACTTTGATTTTACGTATGGTATGACCTACATAAATGGCCGGGTAATCACTACGGGCAGGATAAGGTCGGTTGATGGGCTGAATTACTTTGATCTTGATCAGAACCAATTCATGGTTGGCGACGCCAATAGCTCTCTTGATTGGAATGTCACTGCCAAAGATACTCTTACGCTGAAGGGTGCCTTGGTGCAGAGCGGTGCGGGAACCGCATTCCCGGTACCGGCATTCAGGGGCGCATACAATGCAGCTTATACCTATTACACCGGGGATGAGGTGACTTATGGTGGTGAAAGTTGGCTCTATATCAATGCTGCATCTTCAAGCGGCAATACTCCTACCGAAGGGGCATATTGGACGATAAAGGCTGCCAAGGGTGCTGATGGGGAGGATGGGGCTGCAGGCGCACCCGGTGCTGATGGCGCAGACGGCGTAGATGGAACCGACGGTACCTCTATTATTTTTCAGGGTTCATACGCAAGTGAGGCTGCTCTTATCGCAGACAAGGGCGCCTTACAGGATGGGTGGTCGTACTACAACACTACCGATAAAAAATCGTATGTTCGCTCGAGCTCATCATGGTATCAAATGACCGTAGATGGAACCGATGGTCAGGACGGCGACGATGGTTTGCCTATAGTTTGGAAAGGAGAAAGCTCTTCCCCGCCTGCAGACCCCGTTGAAAATTGGGTATACAAAGACACCGATAACGGTTATGTGTACATTTATAACGGAGCTTCATGGGAGCTTATGGTTCTCGATGGCGATGACGGTGCTGCAGGGGCTGATGGAGACGATGGAACTGACGGGCTGAGCGTATTCATCACTTATCACGATAACCCCGCTACGTCGGCTCCTTCTACCCCTACAGGAGATGGCACCTCAGGTGGTTGGCATACCAATGCGACCACCGCGGTCGTGTGGATATCTCAGAAGATTGCAGCCTCTGCCTCTGAAGGCACATGGGGCACCCCTATAAGAATAACGGGTACTGACGGGGCTGATGGCGCAGATGGGGCCGACGGAGACGATGGTTCTGATGGTAATTATACCGAATTTCAGTATGCCAAAAATGGCAGCACGTCTTCTCCTCCTTCGATCGTCAATACAGACCTGAACCCCACGGGGTGGTCGACCACGCCTCCGGCTACCGGAGACTTAGAGTATTTATGGTTCACCAAGGCAGTTAAGAACGCTGCCGGCTCGGCCCTTGTCTCTAATTGGACTACTCCTGTCAGACTGAAGGGCGAGGTTGGTGCGACGGGGGCGACAGGTGCTACAGGAGCTACAGGCCCATCGGGGCCGACCGGGGCCTATCAGGGGGCATACGCAAGCGGCACGACGTATTACGGAACCTCCACGAGGGTTGATATCGTTTCTTATAACGGGGCTTATTACATAGCCCGGGCTGATGCTCCCGGTGGTTCATTCAGCGGTATTGTGCCAACAAACACGAGTTATTGGAACTCTTTCGGAGCCTCCTTTGAGAGTATTGCCACGGGGTTGTTATTTGCCGACTTGGCATATGTTGATAATCTTGGGGTCAGGGTGTTTGAGGGCGCGACAAGGCCTTCAGGTAACCTTGATGGGTCATTCACTACAACTCAGGCCAATGTAGCCGCGCAGGCAAGGCAGGATTCAATTACAATGACGGGCACCTCAGGCAGCGGCACCATCAGTTGTAATGGGGGCAGTAAGTCTATAGGGTTTACGGGAACTATCAATCAGACCGTAGAAAACTTCTGTCTTGCGAATGCGTCTTATTTCCGGGGCTACGGCGTCGTTCTCACTTATTCAGCTAATGTTATATACTTCACTGCGTTGGTAGCAGGAACTGATTTTACATCAGGGGCGGGTTATAGTCAGACTGCGTCAAACCTTATGGGGACACCTCAATTAGAGGTCGCGAATCAGGCCGGGCAGGCGCAGATCGACAGGTGTACCCTTACGGGAACGGGCGGGTGTGCAATTCTCATTGTCGACGAGCTTTACGCTGAGCTTGAATTTAACACATCCCTTACTCAAACTGCCGCTGATTTTGTCACTAATTATGCCGATGCTTTTGATGACCTTGGGATTACGGTGACAAGCAGTACGATATATATTTACTTTACCGCTCAGGTCGCAGGTACGGGGTTCACGGGAACATCGAGTATTGACAATAACCCGTGGGTCGGGTCAGTGAAGATAGTAAACAATGAAATATGGGAAAACTCCGATAGCGGAGACACCTACGGGGCTATTAAGATCAATGACCGCGGCTATCAGGGCGGTTACACAAAATACCGGGCTACATTATTCGGGAACGGGAAAGGTACTACCCTGATGGGCATTGTTGGAGCCGACGCCGGAGGGATGTATAAGGGGCTCAATCTGGTTGCGGGAATGCCGATTCGGATGGCACAGATGTCTACAACGCAGATAAACGCCCTAACGGTAGTCGAAGGGACATTGGCCTACGATATAACAACTCATGCATTAAAAATAAGAACAAATTCAGGATGGAAAACAATATCTTCAAGCTGATAGCCTTCTTGGCTTTTCTGCTCGCATTGTCATGTGAGAGGCCTCCCGAGGTCTGCAAGACCTGTATAACGGTCACCACGGTCTTCAATGAGGCCGACACCGGAACATTTTTCTCCAAACCATTCGTTGTGTGCGGTGAAATGATCTATCTTTACGATAACCAAGTCACAAGGATCGTTAAGGCCGATAGTGCCGAAAACACCCTTGTAAGTGTAACAATATGTGATGATTAAAACAGAGAAATCATGGGATTAACACTTGGAAATAAAATAGGCATACCGCGGGCAAGCGGATTAAAGCAATCATGGAGTTCGTACTGGGCGACACTAATAAATACAAATATTGTATGGAGTGGCGGGGGCGCCGATAGGAGATTTAGTC
>Ga0116144_10001874_pt1 | contig 23877 bp, 20 predicted proteins | sample AD_UKC035_MetaG_FD_89746 | JGI IMG/M metagenome (GOLD analysis project Ga0116144, IMG submission 89746) | Active sludge microbial communities of municipal wastewater-treating anaerobic digesters from USA - AD_UKC035_MetaG | ecosystem: Engineered > Bioreactor > Anaerobic > Digestate | place: USA...
ACTCTGTCTCTTATATTTTCTGATTTAATATAAGACCCGGCAATAATATTTAAGACATTATCAGTTTTATTTAATACCTGTGCTAAAGGATAACATTCATTTTCTTCCCCTATATCAAACTCTATCTCCCATAATACTTTTAATTGTTCAGCTGAATTTTCCTCACTATAAAGATGATTTAGCAGAAATGAAAAAAACATATTTATAAAAATCAAAATACTTATCCCTTTTCTTAATACCCTCATGTTCCTCCCTTGTTTAATCACAACAAACACAGTACTCTGTTTGTGCATTCTGATAAGCTCCCAAAGCAAAAGTTCGCACAGCGGTGTAGTATTCTAACGCTTTAGTCATACAACAAGCATATAAAGCTTCTTCTCCATTATTTTGTGCATATACACAAACAGCCTCCATACAGTCTCTAAAATCATCATCAGCAATAGTTTTTGATAAACCACATTCTCTGTAGTCAAAATCGTGCTCATAACAACAATTAATAAAATCAGTGTGTTCTCCCCCGCATGGATTTGAGGGAGTCAAGTAAGGAGGACTACATCCATCTGTCACTTTTGCTTTGGTAGGGTGCTGTATCAGGTCACCACATGCCAAATATTCATCCCAATCTGCAAGTTCATCGTATGTTACATCAACTGTTTTATTTTTGTTTAATGCAGTAACTGTTTTTTCTCCCCATAACGACCATTGAGTAACAAAATTGGAACCACTTCCCGTTGCCGGAGTTCCCCCGCCTGTCCAGTTTACAAGGCTTCCATATCCAGTTGGATTTGTTACCGCAGTAAAAGTAAAATTGTGCTGAACACAGTTTTTATCTTTATCAACATCAATTGAAGAAACTTCAACTACGGCCACCGTGATTGAGGCGACATCAGAAGTCAAAGAACCAGGAATTTCATTTCCATCTTTATCACAAGTATGAGCTGTTACTGTAACTCTAATCCATCCGCTTCCGGCAGGACCGCTAAAATATCCTGAAGTATTGCAGGTAGTTGAGCTCATAAAAGCTGTAGGATTAGGAGATGGACTGGAAACCACTCCTCCCTGAGAAGTATCGTACTCAAAATAATATTTATACTCTACATATCCCCCTTGGTCTAATTCTTCCTGCAAGTTATCATTTGTATAAGATTGAACCCTCGCCGTAGTGTTAATAGTTTCATTCTTCCGTGTAGCGCCAGAATAAGGAGTAGTAGCATCCAAAGTCACGGAGACAGAAGGGCCCGCTTGTGCAGCCATTGCTCCAGCAAATATTAAAATCATCCACAACTTATGAATTCTTTTCATTTGGGCCTCCGCAATGGAATCTTATTTGTTTTCAATCTTTTCCAATTGTTTTTTTACAAACGGCAAATATTTGGAATCAGGATATTTTGAAGCAAAATTTTTCAATATTTCGTATGCTTCTTCCTGCTTTCCATTTTCACTCAAGTATGTGTATAATTTTATTGCTCCTTCCCGAGATGTCGAAGAAAAAGGATCCAAAGTTTGTAATTCTTTAAGCGTTTTTTTCATTTCTTCTTCTTTTGAAAGTCTTGCGTAAACAATCATGATTCCTAAATAAGCTTCTTGCTTGATTTGATTATTATCTGTCGAGTTAACCATTTGCTGAAATACTGGTAAGGCTTTTATCGGGTTTCCACGATCGATATATAAAATGCCGAGTTTACGCATATCAAATGGACCTGCCAATTTAGATTCCATAAGTTTTTCATAAATAATAAATTCGTAAAGCCACGGTTGATAAGAAACCGATTTACCTGTCGGAATGGTTTGGATAAGTTTATGCGAAAAATAAGACGCTTTGTCGCCTGTAAGAAATTTTGCAATACTATCAATCAGATTCCTTGTAAATTCCATCTTAAAATTTCCCTTTACCCATTCTGTCCGATAAATCTGGGACATTAAAGATATCTGGGAATTGATAGCCTCTCCTTTGTCCACCATAGTTTTAGGAAATTCCTGCCAATCTTTCAATATTTTTTGCACAATGCCATCTCTTTCTTTATATTGCCAATTCTGATGAAAGAGATGCGCAAGAGAAAACCCAATACATATTTTATTCCAGGCACTAGATTCTTTCTGGTATATATCAGAAATCGTTTCTGAAAGGGTCTGCCAGAGGTTTTGGGAATTTTCAAAGTCAGCATAAGAAAAATCGGATTTTGTGGCAATTCCCATATTTTTGTCATATATTCCGATGATTTTGTTTTTGATGTCCTGAAAACCGTTGTCACAATCCACCAACAATTCTGCAGGAAAATCATCTGGTTTATACGAATCTATGAAGACACCTGATAACAGGGTATTTAAGGAAAGATTTCTAAATATGCGTATGGTAATTTCCGTAGGGCCGGTAACCAGAAATCTCTTGTAAACGCCTGAATAAAAATCCTCAACAGATGTTGCCGAGAGAACCGCTCCGTTCTTATCTTGAATATATACAGTATACTGCCTGTTGGGTTCATAATAATTTGGGTCGTTTAAGAAATATAATGCCAGCCTATGTCTGCCAGCGGGAATATTCAGAGAAACGAAAAGGTCAGGTCCTTTCCCCAGCGGGTATGTTTCACCATGGTCATCCCAATTGCATGGTCTCCTTTTTTCAGTTTCACCCGGATATTGAAGAAAATATTCTGCTGTTTCAAATGATTTTGACAGCCATGTCTTTGCAGTATCTTTAGGATTACCGGTATAAACATCGTATTTGAATTTTTCTTGCTCGGAGCCTTCCACCCAATCCGCAGGAGCGTTGAACCCGCATAAAATGGTTAATTCCTTGCCATAATTATATCGCCAGTTCCCTTTTGTTATCCTGTCTTCTCCAATGTATAGAACTTCAGGTGCTTTTCTCACGGATAAAGAAGCAAGAGATTTTTCTAAAGAATTAATCCGGTTAAGTGCGAAAAAAGATAAATCAGACAATTCTTTGTTTTCTGTTGTGCTAATTCCCTGGTAGGCAATTCTTGCTTCTTTCAGTTTGCCCTGAAACTCATATACCTGCGCTAATTTGTATGCTGCTATCAAAGATTTTTCTGATATTTTTTTAAGAAATTCTTCTGCTTTCCCATAATTACCAAGATTGAAATAACAATAACCGGCAAGAGTCAGGGTATAAATGTTCAATGTCTTTTCAAATACCTGTTCCAATGTATCTCTTGAAGTTATTTCTTTTAAAGATTTATCTTTGAGGAAAGATGTCATCTCTGCAACGGCATCCCGGTCATTGCCTTGATAGTATAAACAGAGAGATATGAAATATCTTGCTAAAGAACCTAAAGGGTTTTGTGTTTCCTGTGATATCTCTTGGTAGATAGTGATTGCCTTGTCAAACTGGTTTGATTCCACAAATTTATGCGCTTTTTCCCATGATAATTGAGTATTGGATAGCTCACTTTCTGACACTTCAAGGCCAGTCTTTTTATCTTTTTCCAGAAAGACATAAAGGTCTCGTGCTATTTTCCCTGTTTCTGAACTGGTTAATCTTTCCTTGTTAAATGCGTCCAAATGAATCCGGTTTTCAGGTAATCTTGCCTTAAATGAGTAAGTAGGTTTTGTAGAACCAATTATGCTCTTTAGATAGAATGGGATTGCTTCCGCGTATTTGTTATGGGTAGAAAGGTTATCAGCAAGCCAGCGAAACCCTTTTATTGAATAGGGGGATTCTGGGAATTTCTTGGTTAGAAGCGCATATGCGGCATTTACTAAATCAGGCTGGTTTGACTTTTCATAAAAGGAAGCTATCCTCTTGGTTGTCTCGGCTGTGAAGGAATCCTTGTCAACCTGCGTTCTTAATCTATGGTACTGCAAAACTGAAGTATCAGTTGAGTATTTATCAACTAATCCGGGATATTCTTTTAAAAGAGTCTGGAGTGTATCGGCTGCTTTATCAGGTTGGTCCAGTGCAATATAACCGGAGACTATTTTTCCATAAAGTGATAAAACAGTTTTGTAATTCGGCTTTGTCTGCAGAATTAATTGCAATTGCTCTATCGATTTTTCGTACTGCTTTTGTGAAAGGTAAAAATTAGCAAGCACGTTATGGATTCGGTTTATATAAACTGCATCGTTCTGATATTTCTCAAGTGCGGAAAGGTAAGTTTCTTCTGCTTTTTCCGGCAGGTCAAGTTTGGCATAAGAGTCGGCAAGCAGAAGAATAGAGTCTTTTGCCTGCGGGGTATCGGGGAATTGTTTCAGGATTGATTCAAGTTGGCCGGCTGCTTCATGATGCTTTTCTTCGGATATAAGGTTCTTTGCTTCCCCCAGGAGAGTTGGAGCATCTTTTATTTGCGCCTCTTCGCCTGATGCCGGGTAATTGATTGCAGGCAGCAGGAGAAGCAACAAAACTCTTACCGCTGTTTTCATTTTTCGGAGTCCTTTTAACCTGTTTTGTTTATCCGAAAGTATCAGGTATTGCGATAAGGTTGTTTACAGGGATGCGGTGCTTGTTAAAAGTATAGTTATTGCGTACCTCTATTATACCCCCCCCCCCTGTGATTTTGTCAAGGTAGTAATTTTTCGTGCGGAGATTATATGTTTTTGCTAAAATAACGGGGTTTGGAATCGGCTGAAAGATTCATGAATGGAAAAAGGATTCCGGGGGGTTGGTGTCCATATGGTGACTATGAAAGAGCGGGAGAGACCCGAACATCCATGGCAGAAACTAAATCAGAAACAATGGCAAAGGCAATAGCAGTAAGGGGTTGAGGCGGTTTTAGCAGTGGCGGCGGGGGTTGGCGAAAATGGGCCTGAACGGTTTAGGAAACCGTTGCTCTATCCATCTGAGCTACAGGGGCATCTTGTTACTATTACATGTATTTATACACTGTATATTTTACCATAAAAATATCTCTCCGTCCTCTTTTCCCTTATTTTTTGCTGTCCTGTCCGGAAAATTCCTGTCATGTTAAAAATTATTACAAAAAGCGTTCTGGGCGACAAATTCAGCGATCTCCCTGATTTATTCCGTCAGGACACCGTCGGAGGAAAAAAATTAAAAAAATGACAGAGATTACCGAACTCTCTTGCTGCCGCCCTCAATGGCATAGTTACGCTTCGGCAGGCATGTCAGTCTAATTCTTTAAGAAATACCGTCCTGCCTTCTATTTCGCTCCTGTAAGCGGCTTCCATGAACTGCATTATTTCAAGGGTTTCCTCTGCATCAACCGGAGATTTGCCCGTTTCGAAAAACTTCACTATCTGGTTCAGAAGCTGCGCGTAGTAAGGCACCTTGCCTGTCGAGTTAACCCGCTTGAACTGCTTCTCTGAAAAGAGAGTCACTCCGTAACCGCATGCATAACCCCTTACTCCCCTGACGGTGCCTACCCTGCCGCTGTCCCATACCCCGGTGACAAGGTGGGTTGTCTCGGTCTTTTCGCAGAAGACCTTGCTGCATCCTATTCCCATGAATGCATAAAGCATCTCAAGTCCGTGGATGCCGTACCAGAAAAAACCGGGGTTGGTCACCTCGAGAGACATGGGGGTGACTGAATCCGCTCCCAGCACTTTCCCGAACCCGGTATCCTCTTTCGCCAGCATGACATCGTAGTCAAACCTCAGGGAAGAAGAAGAAAACATGGGACAGTCGTTTTCCTTTGCCAGCCTCACTATCTCCTTTGCATCGGCATAACTGGCGGCAAGAGGCTTGTCTATGAATACGGGCTTTTTCGCCTTCAGTACGGGAGTTGCCTCTTTGAGGTGCCTTCTGCCGTCAAGGCTTTCGAGGAGTATCACGTCGCACATGTCTATAAGCTCTTCTATGGTAGATACCAGCTTTACTCCCCATTTTTCAGACATGTCCTTCTTGTATCCCTCGACCCTTTCGTAGCTTGAAGGAATATCCGGGCTGAAAGTGGGGACGCCCGCGATAATATCAAGTCCCTTCACCCGGTTGGGCGATTCTACCTTTGTGAGTTCCGAAAAGCGTATTAGGTGAGACGTGTCAAAACCTATGATTCCTGCTTTCAAGTCTGCCATTTTTTACCTCGCATGTTATTTTAAAAAACGTTTAATTGTTAAATTACAGGCCCATTCTCACGGTGTCAATTATTTAACTTCTTTAAGAAAAACCGGCCTGTTTTCTCTTTCGCTTATCAAAGCCGCTTCCATGAACTGCATTATTTCGAGCGTCTCTTCTGCTTCCACGGGAGGCTTGCCCGTTCTGAAAAACTCCACAATCTGCGTGAGAAGCTGGTAATAATAGGGAATTTCAGAAGAACTGTTGACCTTCATGAACTTTTTTTCTCCGAAAACCGTAGCTCCAAGCCCGCAGGCTCCGGCCCTTGCTCCCCTTACGGTACCTATTCGCCCGCCGTCCCAGACGCCCGTTACAAAATGGGTGGACTCTGTCTTTTCGCAGTAGACCTTGCTGCAGCCTCTTCCCATGAAAGTATAGAGAATCTCAACGGCGTGGATGCCGTACCAGAAAAGTCCGGGGTTCGTTATTTCAAGAGAAGCGGGACTGACGGCTTCACACCCGAGGATACTGCCGAATTCCTTGTCTGCCTTCGCCTGCTGAACATTGTAGTCAAACCTGAGGGAAGAAGAAGAAAACATGGGGCAATTGTTTTCTTTTGCAAGCCTTACTATTTCCCTTGCATCGGCATAGCTTGCGGCAAGAGGCTTATCGATAAATACGGGCTTCTTCGCCTTGAAAACCGGAAGGGCTTCTTTCAAATGCCTTCTTCCGTCGTTGCTTTCCAGCAGTATGACATCGCACGTTTCAAGAAGCTGCTCTATGGAAGACATTTCCTTCACGCCCCATTTTTCAACCATTGTTTTCTTGTATTCGTCTATCCTGTTTGCGCATGAAGGAATATCCGCGCTGTAAGAAGGATAGCCGGCGATTATATCGAGGCCTTCCACCTGCAGCTTGGACGCGCCCTTTGTCAGCTCCGAGAAACGCATGATGTGAGACGTGTCGTAGCCTATAATTCCCGCTTTAAGATTAGCCATTCTATTTCCTCCCCTTTTTTATTAAAAAGTTTTTTTAATTTCTCCTATTAATTTCCCAACTATTTCATCCTGGCCATAAGTGCCTATTATAGTACCTTTTTTGAATAAGGCAAATTTCCCTTCTCCTCCGGCAATACCTATGTCTGCCTGTTTTGCCTCGCCGGGGCCATTGACACTGCATCCCATAACGGCTATCTTCATTTTTTTTATCCCGGGATGCCTCTTGCCGAGTTTTCTTATTTCCCTTTCCACCATCGACAGAACCGAAAAGATGTCAACACGGGTCCGTCCACAGGTGGGACAAGATATGATTTCGGGACCAAACCTTCTCAATCCGGCCGACTGGAGTATGGCCTTGCCCATTTCTATCTCCCTGGAAGAAGGCTCCGTGAGCGAAACTCTTATCGTATCTCCTATGCCTTCAAGAAGCAAAGCCCCTATGCCCAGTATAGACTTGCTTTCCGCAAGAAGTCCCCTGCCTGCCTCCGTAATGCCCAGATGGAGGGGATAATCGCAGGCTTCGGATATCTTCCTGTAAGTTTCGAGTGTATCCCTGACGTCAGGGGTTTTAAGAGAAAGAACTATATCGTGAAAATCTCTGTCCTGGAAAAATTTAAGGGTATCGAGGGCCGAATGCACAAGGCTTCCCGCAAGAGTCCCTTTTATTTTAACCGAGCCCGAATTTATGCCTATCCTTATTGGTATACCGGATATTTTTGCCTCTTTTATTATATCCCGGATGTACTTCTTTTGCATGTTATAGGGGTTTATCCTTATCTTGTCCGCCCCTTTTCTCATGGAAAGAAGAGCCAGTTCGGGCAGGTAATGAATATCTGCAACAACCGGCACGTCAAAGCTCTTTTTAAGCACAGGGATGGTTTCCGCATCTCCAGGGTTCAAAACCGCCACCCTTATGATTTCCGCCCCTGAAGATATCATCCTTCTGAATTCCTTCAAAATCCCCAATACATCCCCTGTAGGCACCTTTGTCATGCCCTGGACCGAAACCGGGGCATCCCCGCCTATTTCCACACTGCCTGCTTTTATTTTCCTGGTGGTTCTTCGCATTGTAAAACCTTTCCTCCTTTCCCTGCCGCAGAAATTCATGCGCACACTGAAGGATGCGGCTGCTTCCTTGTTGTTTTTCTCATCTTGATTTCACCATGTTCGCCAGCACCCTGAGGATATCGTTATACGTGACGTAAAGGGCAAGGAAAATAATGCAGATTATTCCTACATACTGGACTATTTCAAGAGTTTTCTGCCTGGGGGTTACACCGGTAATCCTTTCGATAAAAATGCCGAACAGATGTCCCCCGTCAAGCACCGGAAAAGGCATGAGGTTTATTATCCCGAGGTTTACGCTTATGAAAGCCATGAAATAGAGGAACTTGCCCAGACCGTAATGGACTATTTCCGCTCCCCACTGGGCTATTCCTATCGGACCGGTAAGCTGTTTGGCTGAAACCTGGCGCGTGAAAAGCATCTTCATCGCCATGAAGATACCGTATATCATCTTGTTGAATTCTTTCCCTGCCCTTGCAACGGCTCCAAGAAAATTATACTTTTCCATCTTTTCCATGGGAGAAATACCGAGTATGAAAACGGCTTTCGCTGAAATATCCGCACTTTCGCTGTAAGAGGCGGGAGCAACGCTGAATTGAAGAATCTCTCCGTTGCGCTTTACCTTCAAAAGTATATCCGCCGTATTGTCATTATCTATTGACGCCCTTATGTTCATCAGGACATCAAACCACTCGGTGCAGGACACTCCGTTTACCTCAAGAACTTCGTCCCCCACCTGGAGCCCTGATTTTTCAGCCGGAAGCCCCTCTACGAAAGAGCCTATCTTTGTGCCCTCATAGCCCGGAACTCCAAGAATGAAAACCGGCACAAGAAGAACCAGTCCCAGCAGAAGGTTGTTCAGGGAACCGGCAACGATAACCTGGGCGCGGTGCCCGGGACTCTTGCCCATGTATTCCCATTTTTCGAATTTTTCCTTCTCCCCGTAATCGTCCCCCGCCATCTTCACGAAGCCGCCGAAGAGTATAAGGCACACCTGGTAAACCGTATCTCCCTTCTTTACCGAAAAAAGCTTGGGCCCGAACCCGAGCGAAAATTTCTCAACCCTTATACCCACCTTTTTGGCAAAAAAGAAGTGGCCCGCCTCGTGAACCAGTATGATAACCGAAAACATTATGATTACTGCAAATATGGATAATATCATTTCATCTCCTTGATTATTTCTCTAACTTTGTTTTTCGCCCATTTGTCTATCTCGAATATATCCTCTATGCCTATCTCTTTTTTATAGGAATGCATTGACAGGATCTTTTCCGCCATCTCCGGAATACGGTTGAAATCGAGTTTCCCTTTGAGAAACATGTTCACGGCTTCTTCGTTAGCTCCGTTGAGAACCACGGGAAAAGACCCTTTCTTTTCTATGGCTTCAAGTGCAAGGGAAAACCATTTCGCATTTCTGTCTGCAGGTTCAAGGGTAAAGTTCCTGAACCTGGCAAAATCTATTCTTTCCCACGCCGAATCCTGCCTGTTAGGGTAATCCATCACAAAAGTTATGGGATACTTCATATCGGGCATCGAAAATATTCCTTTTATGGTTCCGTCCGCCATCTCCGCCATGCCGTGTATGACCGCCTCGGGATGTATCAAAACGTCGAGTTTCTCGGCAGGCAGGGAGAAAAGGTAGTGCGCCTCTATAAGTTCAAAAGCCTTGTTAAACATCGTAGCAGAATCAACCGTGATTTTTTCGCCCATATTCCACACGGGATGTGAAAGCACCTGCCTGACAGTCGGGGATTTTATCTTTTTGCCCCTGAAAGGCCCCCCCGAAGCAGTCAGGTAAACTTTACGTATCATCTCCCTGTCCTCGCCCACGAGCGCCTGGAAGATGGCATTATGTTCACTGTCAACAGGAAGTACAACCGCGTTGTTCTCTTCCATGAGCCTGTTGACAATGGGCCCTGCAGCAATCATAATCTCCTTGGTGGCAAGTCCTATCCTCTGTCCTCTCTTTACAGAGCTGATAAAGGCTTTGAGAGTGGTGATTCCGGGAACCGCATATATGACCAGGTCGATATTTCCGGCCGAAACAAGTTCCTCGAGACCGTTTAAACCGTGGAAAAATCCCGTTTTTTTGAATTTGTTTTCAAAACCATCGTCTTTCTCTTCGAGATAAACGAAATCGGGACGGAACTCTTCCATCTGTCGGGCAAGAATTTTTTTGTTTTGCCGGCAGGCGAGCCCCCGCACCCTCCATTCACCAGGCCTTTTTCTGACAACTTCAAGCGTATTTTTGCCTATGGTGCCAGTACTGCCGAGGATTACAATGTTTTTCATTCCTGAAATACCTTTCTCTTAATTTAATTGAAGGCAAACTTGCCAGCCTGCATAATAACTGCTGTCGCCCGCAACAAAAGGGTTCTTTGTTTCTTTGTATCATTAGCGGGATAAATCCTTTATCCCGGGCTTGTCCGGGACACCGCTACAGAATTTTCTGGATGCCGCAGTTCTTAGCCTGAGCATTCACTTTGAGCTGCGCAAATCAAAATGTTTCAGGTTGCTGACATCCGCGGAGGCAGGAGAAACGCTCCACGGTGCGCACCCGCATTCAGATAACATGCATCCTTTTTCGTAACAGGCGTCGAGAGCCTTATCCATCCCCTTTATTGAGACAAGAACCTCCCCGTTTTCCCTCTTAATTTCTTTTATATGCGCGTCCGTAATTTTTACAACCGAAGCTGCCTTGTGCGCCCCGTTCACAACCAAGGTCTGTGCCCTCGCAATCTTCAAATCGCAGATGCGGGCATCTTTGTCTCCCTTAAGCCACCTGGCAACCTGTACAAAAGGATTTGCGGAACCCATGTTGTCTTCAAGGAAAATCTCTCCGTCCGCACTGAATCCTTCCCTCCACGGTACATTCCTTGAAGGTCCCGTGTAATCAACGCTGATCACTTTCCTGTCTCCCTCTATCCTGATGCGGGGCCCTCTGGTATTTTCGCAGGCGTGTGAACCGGTCCAAACTATCTCGGCGCTTTCTTCAGTCATGACCCTGACAGATACGGTATCGGCAGATTCTATCTCGTTTGCCATGTACAGCTCCGCCTGGACAGACAGCGGAGATGCACTCCCGTCATTTTCTCTTCCTGCCAGGAAAAGAGCAAGGTTCATATAATGGGCATTGGCGTTGTTCAAAGGAGAATCAAGCACTATGGTGCCGTTAATGGAAAGCTTGCCCGCCCAGGAATTGCGCCTGAAATAATCCCTGTCACGGGGCGTATTTGTAACCACAACTATTTTCCTTATCTTGCCTACATCTCCAGCCAGCAGTCTCCGTTTCAGCTCCCAGGTTGCAGGTTGGAAACAAAGCTGGTACCCTATGAAAAGTTTTTTACCCGACTCTTTTTCGGCTCCTGCAAGGGCATCCGCATCCTGTATCGCTCCCGAAACGGGCTTTTCAAGATAGACAGGGAAACCGGCTTCGAGCGCCTTGATGCCCATCGAGGCGTGCAGGGGTATTCCCACGGGAAGGGTAATGCAGTCAAGCTCATCCTTCATTCCCAACAGCTCGTCGTATCCTGCAACGAGTTTTACTCCGCCGGCCTCAAGCTCTGCTGCAAGCTTCTCGTTTTTCTCCCTCATGTAGGCGAGAACCGCCGCCAGTTTAACCGGCTGGCCAGCTTCCTGCGCCGAGCGTATCTGGCCGATATGGCTGCGCGAATACCCGAGTATGCCGACAACTCCAAACCTCAATCTGCCTTCGTACCTTTTTTCATCGCTCATTTAAATATACCTCCGAATTTTCTTTTCCTTTTCCTGTAAGACTCCAACGCCTTGAGAAAATCTTCCCTTTTGAAATCAGGCCACAAAACCGGCGTGAAATAAAGCTCGCTGTAAGCCGACTGCCAGAGGAGAAAATTGCTGATTCTCTCCTCACCGGACGTTCTTATAATGAGGTCGGGGTCCGGAACGTCCGCCGTATCAAGGTGCCTGCTTATCAGCTCCTCGTCAATTTTGTCTGCGGGCCATCCCTTTTCTGCCAGCCTTGCCACGGCATCTGCTATTTCCTGCCTCCCCCCGTAATTTATGGCCAGGATAAGATTCAGTCCCTTGTTGGCAGCAGTCAGTTTTTCAATGTCCGACATGACCTTTCTCAGCGATTCAGGAAGAACATTCCTTCTCCCTATGAAAGTGACCCGGACTTTTTTCCTGTGAAGGCCCCTGCTTTCTTTCTGCAGGTTCTTTTCCATCAGGCTGAACAGAAAACGGACTTCGGCTTCAGGCCTTCTCCAGTTCTCGGAAGAAAAAGAGTAGAGGGTAAGGTGCCTGACGCCTGTATCGTCTGCCGTTTTTATTGCCTGCCTTACGGCCTTCAATCCTTCCTTGTGGCCCATGATGCGCGGAAGCTTTTTCTTCTCGGCCCACCTTCCGTTTCCGTCCATTATAATGGCCGTATGAACCGGCACTAGATTAACCGCTGTATCTTTTCTTTTTTTCAACTCGCAATTCCCCTTTGCCTGCAGTTACAGTGCTCTCATTTCAACGCACCCTGAAGGGTGCGGCTACAGGTATTTAACAATCTGGTAGAAGCGGGCTTTAGCCCCCGCCCTCGCTTCAACGCACCTTCCCGTTATTATATCGCGAATTTTTCTCCGAAATAGATTTTTCTTGAATCGGGATGTTCCAGTATCTCCTCTGTTGTGCCTTCGATAAGTATCTCTCCCCGGTATATGAGGTACGCCCTGTCTGTAATTCCAAGCGTATCCCTTACATTATGGTCAGTAAGCAATATTCCTATACCCTGCTTTTTAAGTTCCAGTATGGTATCCTGCAGTTCGGAAACGGTTTTCGGGTCGATGCCAGAAAAAGGTTCGTCAAGAAGAAAGAACTTGGGATTAAGAGTGAGACTCCTGCCTATTTCAAGCCTTCTTTTCTCGCCGCCGGAAAGGCTGCCCGCAATATGTTTGCGCAATTGGTAGAGACCCAATTTTTTGAGATGCAGGGAGATAATTTCTTCCATTTCCGTCTTGTCGCTGTGGTACTCTTCAAGAATAATGCGGATATTGTCTTCGACCGTAAGTTTATTGAAAAGGGAAATTTCCTGAGGAAGGTATAACATACCGGCACGGGCCCTCTGCCATACCGGCAGCCATGATATGTCTTTTTCTCCCAGGGTTATGGAACCTTTGTCCTGCTGGAGAAAACCGAGTATCATCTCAAAAGTCGTCGTCTTGCCTGCCCCGTTGGGTCCAAGAAGACCGACTATTTCTCCCTGTGCCACCTGTATGGAAACATCTTTTACGGCAACTGTTTTACCGTAGCTTTTTTTGAGATTTATGGCTCTAAGCATTATCGTATATCTTTACTGAACAATCTTGTCGCCAGCGCAAAGAGTTTTTATCTTTCAAACAAGTTCTGCTGCTGCGCATTGTCAGAAAAGTTCTTTTTCCCGCCTTTCCGGCGTATTGATACCCATATGTTTATAGGCAATTTCAGTTGCAACCCGGCCCTGGGGAGTCCTTTTAAGGAACCCCTTTCTCACGAGAAAACTTTCGTAAACTTCTTCTATGGTATCGGATTCTTCCCCAACGGCAATCGACAGGCTTTTCAATCCTACAGGGCCTCCCCCGAACTTCATTATGATTACCTCGAGAACCTTCTTGTCCATTTCATCCAGGCCTTCTTCGTCAACATCCATCCTGTCAAGAGCCAGTGCGGAAATTTCCAGGTCTATGGTTCCGCTGCCTTTCACCTGGGCGTAATCCCTTATCCTTCTCAAAAGCCTGTTTGCCACCCTGGGCGTGCCTCTTGACCTTTTGGCGATTTCCGCCGCACCTTCTTCAGTTATCTTCACATTTATGAGTCTTGCAGACCTGTTTATTATCTGTACGAGCTCAGCGGTTGAGTAATAATCGAGACGGTGCATGATTCCAAACCTGTTTCTCAGGGGAGATGTTATAAGCCCTACCCTGGTAGTCGCGCCTACAAGAGTAAAATGTTTTATGGGAATCTTCACGGATTTTGCTTTGGGGCCTTCTCCTATCATTATGTCTATGCAGAAATCTTCCATTCCGCTGTAAAGATACTCCTCGATGCTTCTGGGCAGCCTGTGTATCTCGTCAATGAACAATATGTCTCCCTGCTCAAGATTGGTGAGTATGCCGGCCAGGTCGCCCGCTTTTTCTATTACGGGCCCGGATGTCGCCTTTATATTCACATTCATCTCGTTGGCGATTATATAGGAAAGGGTTGTTTTGCCTATACCCGGAGGCCCGTGGAAAAGAACATGGTCAAGCACTTCCTGCCGGTCTTTTGCCGCCCTGATAAAAACATCGAGGTTATCCTTGACCTTATCCTGCCCTACAAACTCTGAGAAACCTTTAGGCCTCAGGGCGTTATCGTATGTCGCATCCTCGCTTACCGCAGAAGGAGAGGTTATTTTTTCATCCATTTTAGTTATGAAATTATCCTTTTTTCAGGGCATCCCTGATAATATCTTCTATGCTTGATGTCCTGGGACTGGTTTTCATTATCCTGCTTACGGCGGATACCGCGTCCTTCCTCTTGTACCCGAGAACTGTCAGTGCCTCGACAGCGCCGGAAAAAATCTCCCTGTTATCTACCGGTTCTTTTTCGGCAGAAAGAGGCAGTTTTTCAACCCGCTGTTTGAGTTCCACTATAAGTCGTTCTCCTGTCTTTCTGCCCACTCCGGGTATGCCTGTGAAAAACGTGACATCTTCCGCAACAATCGCATTATACAACTCGTTGATATTCATCCCGGAAAGAATCCTGAGAGCCACTTTCGGACCTATGCCGGGAACCGAGAGAAGAAGCTGAAAAGCATTTTTTTCTTCTTCCGTGGCAAAACCGAACAGCAGAACCTCTTCTTCTTTCACCTGTAGAAAAGTGAAGAGTCTGACTTCTTCCCCTTCTTCTCCCAGGGACTTGGAGGTTTCTATGGAAATATTGAGAGTATATCCTATACCGTTGTTTTCTATTACAACCCTGGCAGGAGATTTGAAAACAAGTTTACCGCAAATGTAATAAATCATTTTCTTTCTTGTAGGTTAGATAAGAAACGGCAACAGCCACTGCGTCGCTTTCGTCCATTCCCTGAAAATTCCTGTAACCTGTCAGATGTTCCAGCATGAAACGGACCTGTTCCTTGGTGGCGGCGCCTGTTCCCGTAATATTCTGTTTCACTTCCCTGGCGGACAACAGCTTGAAAGGAATGCCTTTTCTGACCGAAGCCCCTGCCAGAATCCCCGTAATCTGACCTATTTTAAGTGTAACCTGCACATTTTTACCAAGATAAATTTCCTCTATGGCAATGATATCCGGCTGATTCTCCTCGAGAAGCCGGTCGAAATTGGACAGGATAAATTCAAGTTTTGCTTCGTATTTTAACCTGGCAGGGGGAATAATTGTCCCGGAAAGGAGAACTTCCTCCCTGCTCGCGGTATCTTTCTTTTCAATAAGCCCGTATCCAACCCTGTTGACTCCCGGGTCTATACCCAGTATTTTCATTTTTTCTACCCGGACTGTATCGACTCAAGCACTTCATCAGATATGTCAAAATTGGCATATGCCGCCTGTACATCGTCATGGTCTTCGAGCGTCTCGAGAAGCTTAAGAACCTGTTCTGCGGCTTTCCCTTCAACCTTTACAGTGTTTTTGGGAACAAAAGAAACATTTGCATCGGAAATTTCTATTTTCTTGGAGGTGAGGGTATTCTTGACCTCCTCGAATTTTTCGGGCATGACAATTATTTCGTAAACATCCCCTTCCAAAGTCATATCTTCGGCTCCCGCTTCAAGAGCTATCTCCATCAGCTCGTCTTCGCCTATCTTGTCCTTGCCCACGTTTATAACGCCTTTTCTTTCAAAAATCCATGCAACGCTTCCGGCCCCACCGAGATTCCCGTTATGCTTGGAAAAAATGGACCTTATTTCCGAGGCGCTCCTGTTTTTATTGTCAGTCAGAACTTCGACAAAAAGAGCCACTCCGCCGGGACCGTATCCTTCATAGGTAACCTGTTCAAATGTAACACCCCCGTCTTCTCCCGAACCTTTCTTGATTGCCCTCTGGATATTATCGTTGGGCATATTGAAACTCTTTGCCTTGTCAATAACCATCCGCAGTCGCGGATTGGTGTCGGGATTCCCTCCTCCTGTCTTCGAAGCCATCATTATTTCTCTTATAAACTTCGTAAACATCTTGCCTCTTTTGGCATCAGTAGCCATCTTCTTATGTTTGATACTGTGCCATTTAGAATGTCCAGACATATGTTTCCTCCTTTACTGTTTTAGGCTTTTGTATTTATTTTTCATTTATCTCTTTCCAGAAATCTTTTGCGCTCATACCTTCTATCATCTTTCTGAATTCTTCGGCCTCACTTTGGCCAATAGGACTTCCTTTTCTGCCCGTTTTGAAAAATTTCGCGCTCTTGCTGTACTTGACAGACTCCGGCGCCGACATAAGGCTGTCGGCAACAAAGATATTCCCGTTAAACCTCAAGGCAACGGCAATTCCGTCGCTGGGACGGCAATCAATTTTCTCTATCCTGTCTCCCGTGCGTAAAACCATGTGCGCAAAATAAACACTGTTTTTTATCGTATGTATCTCCAGCCTTAAAAATTCTGCCGACAATGACTCCACAACCCTTTTTATCAAATCGTGAGTAAGAGGCCGGAGAAAAGAAGTTTTTTCAAGAACAAGCAGAATGGACTGCGCCTCGAATATTCCCACAGCAATGGGCAAAATATTTCCTTTGGAGCCTTTCAGAATAAGAACGGGCGCATTTGTCCTTGCGTTGAGAATAACCCCTTCTATCGAAACTTTTTCCATGTTCAGCTTTCCTTGGCTTCCTTCTCCTTTTTCCTTTCTTCTATTATCTTTTGAGCAATATGGGCAGGTACAATTTCGTAGTGGGAAAAAACCATGGTATATGTGCCCGTTCCACTTGTTATCGACCTTAACTCATTGGTATAATTCGCCATTTCCGCCAGAGGCACCTGTGCCTTGATAATCTGCCTCCTTCCAGAAACGCTCATATCCAGGACTTTTCCCCTTTTCGAATTGACTGTGCCTATGACATCTCCTATAAGTTCCTGGCTGATACTTATATCCACGTTCACTATGGGTTCGAGGAGAATCGGATTGGCCTCCTGAAATCCTTTCTGCAAGGCCAGGGAACCTGCAACCTGGAAAGCTATGTCCGAGGAGTCAACCGTGTGGTAGGTTCCGTCGTACAGCCTCACTCTTATGTCTACAATGGGAAATCCCGCTATTATTCCTTTTTTCAGAGATTCTCTTATGCCTTTTTCGACAGAAGGAATGAAATTCCTCGGAATTGCGCCTCCCACTATCTCATCTACAAATTCGAATCCGGCACCTCTTTCAAGAGGTTCTATTTTTATGAAACAGTGTCCATACTGGCCCTTTCCTCCTGATTGCTTCTTGAACTTACCCTCCGCATCGGCCGTAGATGTGATAGTTTCCTTGTAGGCAATCTTTGGAATCCCCTTTTCAATTTCAACTCCGAATTTAGTTTTGAACTTGTTTATGGCAATATCTATGTGCATATCCCCCATTCCCGAGATGATAGTCTCGCCCGTTTCTTCATCCCTGAAAACATCTATGGTCCTGTCTTCCTCGACTATCTTGCCCAGGGCATTCCCAAGTTTATCTTCAGTACCCTTGACCTTCGGTCTTATGGAATATGAAACGGCTCCTTCCGGCATTTTGGATACATTGACCGTCAAAGACGCACTGGGTTCGCAAAAAACGTCAAGAGCCTGGGACTCAGAAAGTTTTGTCACTCCGACAATCTCGCCAGGCATGGCTTCCTCGACAGGTTCCTGTTTTTTCCCCTGTATTCTCAACAACTGTCCCACCCTTTCTTTCTGCCCTTTTGAGAGATTAAGAAACTGCGAGTTTGTTTTCAGCCTTCCGGTATAGACCCTGAGGTAAGACATCTTGCCCGCAAATGGGTCGAATACCGTTTTTGAAACAACGCCCGTAAGAGGATTGTCCGCCTTTCTTTCAAGCTCCTGTTCTTCCCCCTTGCCATTGATTGCCTTGAAGGGCGGCATCTCATGGGAAGACGGCATGTAATTAAGGATAAAATCGAGAAGTTCCGAAACCCCCGATTGCTGCAGAACAGAACCCGTCAGAACGGGTATAACCTTTCCTTCCTTCAACCCTTTTTTCAGATATTCCGCCATTTCTTCCTGGGATATTTCAGTTCCTTCAAGGTATTTTTCCATCAGGGAATCGTCCAGTTCCGCAATTGCATCGGACGAAGCCTGGATATACTGGCTAAAACCGGGATTTTCGTCTGCCTTCTTTCCCAGCAGGTTAACGATACCCTTCAAAGCGCCGTTTTCAATCATGGGACAATTGACAAGAAGCAGCTTCTTGCCGAAAAAAGATTCCATCTCTTCCCATACCCTGCTAAAATCCATCTCGGCTCCGTCAAGCTTGTTTATGAACAACAAAACAGGCATTCCCTTTTTCGAAATTAATTCCCACTGTTTTTCCGTGGATGGCGTAATACCTTCGTCGGCTCCCACAACAAGAACCGCAATATCGGAAGACTCGACACCGCATACCTGTTCTCCCACAAAGTCCATGTACCCCGGGGCATCAAGAATGTAAACGACAGTATCGCCTTTCTTGATAAACCCGAATCCCAGGTTCAGGCTCATCTGCCTGCTAATCTCTTCCGCATCGTAATCCATGACAGTATTACCCTGTACGATATCTCCCATTTTGTCTATCATGCCTGTCTTGTAAAGCAATGTTTCGGCAAGTATAGTTTTTCCGACGTGATTATTGCCGAAAAGGCCCATATTATAAATCTTGCTCATTTCTCCTCCGCTTTATCATATTTTGAATGTATCCTCAATCGTTTCAAATCTTATTTTCTGTATTTGGGGTCGGTTGCCCTCTGAATCTTGACGTTCGTCTTGGGCTTGGAAGTCCTTTTAAGCTCTTCTATAAGAACCGTGTATTCTTCCCTGTTTATAGGCAGTGAGACAGGCTTTTTCTTCATTCCCGAAAGTATGCAGGCATTACAGAATTCCACCGAATAAAGCCCTTCCTCTCCCGGGGAAACCAGCTTTTCCCCGTTCATTATTGCACATGCAAAATTCTTTATTATTTCAATATGCCCTTTTTTCGCATCCGGCTCAGCACCCGATTTTTCTTCCTCCGACTTCAAGGAAGCCCACATATCTTCGGCCGCGGCGATATCTTCGGCAATAGACTTCTCATACCGGTAAAACCTGGTTTCGCTTCCATTGAGAACAAGCTTTCCCCTCTCGCCGCATATTTCGATATAATGCCCCTGAACGGGCTCGAAAGTCGATGTGTAATAATAACCGCATGCGCCATTGCTGTATTCAAGAATTGCCTGGACTTCATTTTCAACTTCTATCTGGTGGTATCTTGTCCTTGTTTTTGCTTCCAACCTTTCGGGAATACCTCCCAGAACCATGAATATATCTATCATGTGGGGCGCCTGGTTTATAAGAACGCCTGCTCCTTCTCCTTTCCATGTGGCTCGCCATACATTACTGTTGTAGTATGCCTGCGTCCTGTACCATGAATCCACGCACAATGTCCTGATTACCTTTCCAAGCTGTCCGCTCCTGACAATCTCGAAAGCCTTGCTCACATTGGGTTCCAGCCGCCTCTGGAGCATCACGGAAAAAATTCTTTTGTTCTCCTGCGCTGATTTAATCATCCTGTCCGCATCCGCAACCGTAACGGCAATAGGTTTTTCTGAAAGCACATGGAGGCCGTTTTCGAAAGCGCAGACGCTCACATCGGGATGAAACCAGTGAGGTATGGCAATTATCACGGCGTCGCAGAGACCGCTTTGTATCATCTTTCTGTAATCTGTAAAAGGCGTTACTCCGAATTCTTCTGCTTTTTCTTTGACAACCGCTTCTTCATTGTCGCATACGCATGTAAGCTGGGTCTGTTCAAGAGCTACAACGCTTTTACAATGGGCATATCCCATGCCTCCCATTCCCACAACTCCTGTTCTTACCTGCTTCATAGAGAACCTCCATTAAAAAGTATCTATATAACCTCTGCGGAATTTCCGGCAGGAATCCATAATCAAATATACTGAATTCAGCGGAGCCTTTTTTGCCTACATGACTTTGGGGTCGGTTACCCTCTGGACCTTTACGCCGGTTTTTTTCTTTGAAGTCTTTTTCAGCCTTTCCATAAGTTCGTCGTATCTCTTTCTCGGCACAGGAATTCTGACAGGCTTTTTCGTATGGGAAGAGAGTATGCAGGCGTTGAAAAATTCCACGGAATTTATTCCGTCTTCTCCCGCAGCATAGAGTTTTTCCCCTTTCAGTATCGCATCCCTGAAATTCTCCATTATGCTTTTTGTTATTCCGGGCATAAGCTCTATTACCTCTTTCTTGACTTCCATTTTATCCCACATCTTGTTAAACTTCTTTGTGTATTCCTTTACGGGAAAAGAATACCTGTAAAGAATTATCTCCTTAACAGGCGCGTTTCCTTCAAGTCCCTGCCTGATAACAAGCTTGCCCTTATCTCCGGCAAATTCCATATGGAGCGGCCCCATCGGTTCGCATGTGGAAGTGTAATAACATCCCCATGCCCCGTTGGCATATTCCAGTGAAGCCTGGACTTCGTCTTCAACCTCTATTTTGTGCAGTCTTGCCCTTGTCTTGGCTTCAACCTTAACGGGCATGCCTCCCAGATATATGAAAAGGTCTATAGTGTGGGGAGCCTGGTTGCATAAAACACCTCCTCCTTCGCCGGCCCAGGTGGCGCGCCACGTCCCGCTGTCGTAATAAGACTGGGTGCGGTACCAGGGGTCAATGCACAGAGTTCGGTTTATTTCTCCTATCTCGCCGCTGTCTATAATCTTTTTGGCTGTCATGGTGACGCCTTCAAGCCTTCTCTGGAAATCCACGCCAAAAACCCTGCCGCTCTTCTTTGCTGCTTTTAAAAGCTTTTCCGCCCCGCTTACGGTTACGGCAATAGGTTTCTCGCAAAGAACATGCAATCCTTTCTTAAATGCATATATGCTGATTTCAGGATGAAACCAATGAGGAGTTGCAACTACCACGGCATCGCACAACCCGCTATCTATAAGCTTTTTATAATCCAGAAAATATTTCACCCCGTACTTCTGGGCCTTTTCTTTGGCAACGCTTTCTTCAATGTCGCAAACACAGGTAAGCTCCACCTGCTTTTTATCATTCTCAAGAGCCTTGGCTCTGTAGCAATGTCCTCCTCCCATACCGCCAACACCTATAACTCCTATTCTGACTTTGTCCATATACCTTCCTCCTCAATTTTTACAAAAAAGCCCTTATTTGCATCAACAAAATTTTTGATAGACATTATATTTTTGCCTAACTGCCTTACTTATAATATAATAAATTACAAAAATGGTCAAAAAAAGATAAAATCCATGAAAAACGATAACTCCGATGAATTGAAATCCCTTTTGAAAGGAAAGTCCCCGGAAGAAATAGCCGAAATAGTCGAGAGTTTCTATGAGGAAAAATACCGAAAAGAAAAACTTTTTTCCAACAGAAACATTGTAACTCTGATTTTTTTCATTCTTTTTCTGGCATTTATCTTGTTCATCTTTATCAGGCTTTTTACGGTAACACCCCTTATTATCAAAAAAAAACAGGCAGGATTCTTTCCGGACTGTTTTATCGGACAGGAATTGGAAAATGTGGTATAAAGTATACCTTCTTGTATTTGTGACAAGCGGAATATTTTCTCTGTTCCTGACATTTTTTGCCGGACTTGCCGCGAAAAAAGCGGGGATACTGGATATTCCTTCTTCCAGGAAAATACACAAAAACCCCGTTCCTCTCCTTGGCGGGCTCGGCATATACTTCTCTTTCCTTTTGACTGTAGCGGCAGGCATATTTGTTGTCAAAACAGGCTTATTGCCCGAATCCATGCAGCTTTATGTCCCGGGCATTGAAAAAACTTTTGAAAAATTATCTGCAATATTAATCGGAGGTTTTATAGTCATAGGGTTCGGACTCATAGACGACATTAAAGGCATAAGGCCGACCCAGAAACTGCTTTTGCAGGTTATTGCCTCGGTTGTTATTTTTGCTGAAGGAATCCGGATATCGTTCTTCCTTCCCACAGTTTTCCATTCGTTTGTCCTGACAATAGCATGGTTTATACTTATAATGAACAGTTTTAACCTTATGGACAATATGGACGGATTAAGCGCAGGGGTAGCTTTTATAACAGGTTCCATTTTATTTATATTCGCAGTTCAGCTGGACCATCTGTTTATTGCAACCATACTTGCCGCATTTCTCGGGAGCCTTGCGGGTTTCCTGAGATACAACCTGCCTCCGGCAAAAATTTTCATGGGAGAATGCGGCAGCAGTTTCACAGGTTTTTTTCTTGCTACAAGTTCCGTGCTTCTCACTTTTTACAAGTATGAAGAGCCGCAGGCATTCCTGCCGCTTTTTGCGCCCCTTGTAATTTTCTCAATACTGTTTTTCGATACAATCTCGGTAGTCTGGATAAGAATAAGAAAAAGGCTCCCCGTTTTCAAGGCAGACAAGAACCATCTTTCACACAGGCTTGTTAATCTTGGCATGTCGGGCAGACAGGCGGTTCTTTTCATATATCTTTTGACTGTCTGTACCGGAATAGGAGCTCTTTTACTCAAGAGCCTGAATGTTTTCGGAGGCGCTCTCATACTTATACAGGTATTTATAGTTATAAGCCTTGTGGGTATACTTGAATCTGCAGGAAGGGAGAAAAAGGCGGAAAAAGAATGAAATTGCTTCAAAGGCAAAAAACAGGGAATAGAAAGCAATGTTCCCTCACCATGAAAGAGTATAAAGTGTATCAGGTAGAGTTCCCCGGATAAGCCCGGGGTAAGCCCCGGAAATGCCCGGGGCAAGCGGGGTGAAGGAATTAAAAGAGGTGAATCATAACCCCTCACCTTGTAAGCGTATCAGGGAAGAGTTCGGGGTAAAGGAGAAAAAGGAAATGCTTATATATCTGAACGGAAAACTTGTGCAGGAAGAAGATGCGAAAATATCGGTATTTGACCATGGATTGCTTTACGGAGACGGGATATTCGAAGGCATAAGGATTTATAATGGAAAGATTTTCAAGCTGGACGAACATATTGAGAGACTGTACAATTCGGCAAAGGCAATAATGCTTGAAGTTCCCCTCAATTTCTACGATATGAAAAATGCAACTATACAGACTGTCAGGGCAAACGAACTGCAGGACGGATATATAAGGCTTATTGTCACCAGAGGTGTAGGAGACCTCGGATTAAACCCCCTGAAATGCAAAGTGCCGACACTTATAATAATAGCTAACAAAGTAGCCCTTTATCCCGAGTCCCTGTATGAAAAAGGGCTTGACGTAATAACCGCATCCACAAGAAGAAATCTTTCCGAATCTGTTAATCCTGCTATCAAATCTCTGAATTACCTTAACAATATTCTTGCAAAGATAGAAGCTAACAACTCGGGTTTCCCAGAAGCCCTCCTTTTAAACCAGGAAGGATTCGTAAGTGAATGCACGGGAGAAAATATATTTGCCGTAAAAAACAGAATGGTAATGACTCCTCCTGTTTCAGCAGGCGTCCTTGACGGCATTACAAGAAACGCCATAAAGGAACTGTGTTCAAGGTTAAAACTGGGATTCAGGGAAATAAACCTCACCCGTTACGATATTTTCATAGCCGACGAAGCCTTCCTTTCAGGAACGGCGGCAGAAATAGTTCCGGTTGTTTCACTCGACAGAAGGATTATAGGTTCAGGCAAGCCCGGCGAAATCACAAAAAGCATTGGCAGGGAATTTCGCCTGTTGACGCACACGGACGGA